>PVMK01127611.1_pt1 | contig 72648 bp, 67 predicted proteins | sample 1853481 | NCBI WGS metagenome assembly PVMK01 (sample SAMN08533507, study PRJNA380276) | Marine sediment metagenome, whole genome shotgun sequencing project.
GTGCCCACGGCAACGTCGGCCGCCGTGACGATATCTCTAATTGTAGCCGCATAGTAACCCTTATCGGCAAATACCCGCACCGCCGCTTGCATCATAGCGGTTCTTTTGGCATCTTTTTTTTGACGGGTTTTATCGGTGCTTCGATAGGGCATAGCAGTTGATTTCTGTTGCTCGGTATAGATAGAAAATCTCAGACGAGCATAATCTTGCTCTGGCTAACTGTCAAATTGATAAGAGGGCTCCGTTCTGTTTTGGACTTTTAGGCGAAATACTTGCCCTTCAATGCAGCTTCAGGCAAGATAGACTCGACTATGATCCTCTCTATAGAAATAGATAAAAAGCACCAGACCCCGCTGTACCGGCAAATTTACCGCCAATTTCGGCATCAGATATTATCGGGAGACCTGGTTTCTGGAAATCGCCTGCCTTCTTCTCGCCAAGTGGCTGAGCAATTAGGGGTTGCTCGGGTAACAGTAACGACAGCCTACGAACAGCTTCAAGCTGAAGGGTTTGTGGTCTTCCGAGTCGGGTCGGGTACTTTTGTGGCCGATAATCTTTCCCTGACCACCAGTGATGGATCAATCGACAGGTCGCGATATGAACCTGCTTTTTCCAATTGGGGGCGAAGAGTGCTGGCAGCCCAGAGCCGAACAGCCAGTCGAAGAGGCAGCCGGCCGCTTATTGATTTTGGATTCGGTCGATCATTTCCACACATTTTCCCCTACGATATCTGGCGTCTTTTACTTGCTCGCTATCTTAGCACGGATGATACGATGCTTTCCCGATACGGGTCGGTCGCCGGATTTGAACCCTTGCGCCAGGCTGTGGCCGATTATCTAGCTCGGCTTCGCGGAGTTAACTGTATGCCGGAGCAAGTTGTTATTGTCAGTGGTATGCAGCAAGCCTTGGACATTCTTTCTCGCTTATTACTTCGAGATGGCGATGAAGTTCTGGTAGAAACACCGGGCTACGTCGACGCCTTTGAGCTGTTTCGCACTTTTGGCGCTCATTTGACCCCATTAGCCGTTGACCATGATGGATTTCCGGTTGAACGCATTCCGGCATCAAGCCAGGCTCGCTTTGTCTTCGTTACCCCATCGAACCAATTCCCTAGTGGCGGTGTTATGCCTTTAGCCCGCAGGATGTCTCTGTTACGATGGGCCCGACAAAGTGGGGCGCTTATTTTGGAAGATGATTATGATGGCGAATTGCGTTACAGTGAGCATCCTGTGGCAGCCTTACAAGGTCTCGATTCGCACGGTCAGGTGGTTTATTTAGGCACCTTTTCGAAGGTGCTTTTTCCGGCCCTTCGACTTGGTTACGTTGTCCTGCCAGAGGCACTGCTAGCTCTCTTTATAAAGGCGAAACAGTTTGTCGATCGCGGCGCTCCTACACTCACCCAGGCAGCGGTGGCTGACTTTATCGCCGAAGGGCATTTCGAACGCCATCTTCGCCGGCTAAGAAAGGAATATGGACACAGAAGACAAATTCTGATTGGCGAGTTGGAGAAATACATGCCAGGTCGATTTAACTATTCGGCTGTTGAAGCAGGGTTGCATGTGATGCTTTATTTGCCGCCTGAATACGATGAGAGGAAATTGATTCGCGAAGCTACCGCGGCTGGGATCGGGATTTACCCGGGTGGACCTTACCATTTGGGTAAACCGGCGCCGCCATCAATATTGCTTGGCTTCAGTGGTCTAAGCAGACAACAGATCGCCGAGGGAGTGAAAGTGTTTGCTGAGGTAATACAACGAGCATCCACTTAGTAAACTATCTACTAAAATAATCTCGCTATTATCGTAAATCTTTTTCTTGGGTCTGTAACATAATAGAGCTACGCTTGGCAGACCACAAAAATTCTCGCTCATCATGAAGGAGTGCCCCGGAACGATATGACTTTCTGCAAGGACCAAATTGGTAGTCCAAGACAGTCGATCGGATGATGGGGTGTTGGCTGTCATTTCTGCTCTGGGGTCTTACCGGCGTTAGCCATTCAATGACCTAGCACTTCAGCAATGCCAGGCAATTACAAAAAAGACATTGAAATACCCATGATTGGGCCTATCAGTTTACTGGCAAATTTTATTTGAAGCGTTATAATCGCCCCAAAAGAACCGGGCGCTTAGCTCAGCTGGTTAGAGCGCTTCGTTTACACCGAAGAGGCCGGGGGTTCGAGTCCCTCAGCGCCCATAATTTATTGCGCCCCTAGTGCCATCTGATATAATTTTTAAGTTTGTGACAAATTACACATACTGTGCAGCCCTGTGGCACAGTCGATTCCTTGATCGATAACAGGAGCAGTAGGTTATGGCAGAAGCGACGGCGAGTGCCGAAGGCCTTACTCGGCGCGAGTTTTTGTATTATATTTGGGGAGCATCAGTCGCCTTGCTTGTGGTTGAATCAACCGGTCTTTTGGTCTGGTTCATGTTGCCTCGCTTCCGCGAGGGTGAGTTTGGCGGAAGATTTATGCTTCCAGTCGATGTACTACCTGAAACGAACGATCCTCCCTTTAATTTTGCCGACGGCCGTTTTTGGCTAGTCAATGTAAACAATGAGGTGGAAGTTGGCTGTGAGCGGATGTGGAAAGCTCCAAGTGGCGGGCCGAATGAAGAAAGCCCAATCATTGGGGCGGCCGCGATTTATAAAGTCTGCACCCATTTAGGCTGCATCTATACTTGGGTGGACGCAAACGACCGCTTTGAGTGCCCCTGTCACGGTTCGAAATATCGTCTGGATGGGCGCCGGATTGAAGCGCCAGCACCGCGCAGCCTAGATCGCTTCAAACTATTGGCCCTCGACCAAAATGAGAACGTGTTAGCTGAGTCAACTTTGGGGGAAGATGGGCAGTATAACACCCTGCCGTTGCCCGAGGGCACGGCTTTTTTGCAGATCGATACCGGCGATAAAAAAGATGGCATAAGTCAAGCATTACTGGTTGGTCCATTGTCGCAAGAATGTCCTTAGGGTAGCAGAGAGGAGACACGAAGATTATGGCCACCTTCTATGATCAAGTCAGGGAGATGGGGCTGAAACAGGCCACTATCGCCAAGACCGATGAGGTTGTCGAACGCATGACTTCTGGATTGAATACGGATGATATTCGATCCGCGCTTCGCGGTGATGCCCCCCGTCGCCCAAATCCACGACTGAGACCTCATGCTGATGGCTTCTGGTTTCACATACGGCCTAGCTTTTATCATAACGAAGTAACCCGAATCTATCCCACGTTCAAATTAGGTTGGCTGTCGACCTTCATGTTAGTTTGGGAGACCATTACCGGCATCTTCCTCATGATCTTCTACACCCCAGCGCCAGGTACAGCTTATTCGGATATTTGGAACATTTTGACCAATGTCCCGTTTGGCGAATTGATGCGGGATTTGCATCGATTGGGGGCGGAAGTCATGGTCCTTGTCGTGGCTTTACACATGCTAAGGACCTTCATCACTGGCAGTTATAAACATCCCCGCCAGTTTACCTGGCTAACCGGCATGTTGTTGCTGGTTCTTACCCTCGTTTTGAGTTTTAGTGGCTACCTTTTGCCTTGGGACCAGCTAGCTTATTGGGCGGTCACTGTGGCGGTGAGCGCGGCCGAAGCATCTCCACCTGCGGAAATTGTCGGCAAGAACGTAAACTTGTTAATACGTGGTGCGCCGACGTTTGGAGCTGGTGGTTTACTCCGCTGGTATCTATTGCATGTGTTGGTTTTGCCGCTTTTAGCCGGTGTTTTCTTCTTTGTTCACTACTATAAGGTGGTTCTGCACGGCCATTCTCTATCGCCGGGACGGGAACAGATTGGCGAAGATACTGCCAAGCGCGTACCCAAAACCGATCGCACTTATTTCATTCCTGATCTATTTACCAGCGAACTGATGTGGACAGCGCTGGCAACTCTCCTATTGATCGTCGGCTCCTTATGGTTTTACAGTGCCCCATTAGAAAGTCAGGCCGATCCGCTCAACACACCATTGCATGTGGTAGCGCCATGGTATTTAGCCTGGTCACAAGGTTGGCTGAAGTTGGCCGATAAGGTGCTAATCGCCTTCATCTTTATTCCTGGCCTGGCGATAGCCTTTTTCGTGATGCCCTATATCGAGGTGGGTAAAAGTCGTCGTTATGCCGATCGTCGCGTCGGTCTGAGCGTGTCTATGTTATTCATCGCCTTTATGTTTGTCTCGAACTGGATGGGTTCACCAGAATTTCGGGTAGAGAGTTCGCCAGATCAAGAGGTCTTTCAGGAATTGTTGCCCCAAGAGGGATTCAGCGTCATGCTGGCTGTTCCTTATGAGGCTCTGGAACTTGGAACATTTGCGCCTGGAGAGGAAGTGTCCGGAAATCCGGAACTAACGGCCGCTCTGGAGGAATTTGAAGCGGCCATGAACCGCCATAGCTGCAATGTCAATGGTGATCGCTGGAACGATCAGTGTAAGGAATTTGAAGATGAAGAAGGAAATGTCGATCGTTATGCTAGCTCGTTTGCCGTTGAGGCTATGCCTGATGCCCAGGCGCGGTTATTGATCGAACAAGTACAACACAATATGAAACAGCTTACCCTAGAAGCTCGCTCGGAGGATCCTTACACGGGAGATGTACTGGTCGATACCGATAAAACAGGCTTTCGCCATGCAGACTCAGGCTACGAGGAAGAATAGACATGCAAGTTAAAGTTGTCATCGGAACCATCGCCTTCATGTTGGTGATGATAATCTTGGCCGTGGCGGCTCTGTTCGAACCGGCTCGTTTAGAAGCCACCACCGACGCTTTTCTTGGGCGCCAGGTTGAGAAGGGAGCCTCCTTGTTTAGCCAAAATTGTGTCGAATGTCATGGCGTAGATGGCCTGGCTCAGCAATGTATTGACTATGCAGGTGAAGAAAAAGGCTGTGTGGGATTACCACTAAACCACGCGGCATTGCTTTGCGGTGAACCGTCCGAACGCATGCTTCAGGTTGGCTGGAAAAGCAGTAAGGCTAATTTTATTAACCAGACGATATCCGCCGGTCGACCCGGTACCTTAATGCCGACTTGGTCACAAAGTTTTGGAGGATCGCTGGAGGATCATGAAGTTGAACAACTAACAAATTATATTCTGAATTGGGGTGAGGACCCGGCATTGTGTGGCGAGGACGTGATCGTCGAGACCGTCGAATGGCCAGAATCCTGGGAAGATTTGCCAGAAGGCGATGCTGATAATGGCCCTGACTTATATCAGAGTAATGGCTGTGCTGCTTGCCACGGTGATCCTTCAGGTGATCCGGCTCTGGCAGTTGTTGGTCCGTGGTTGGGTAATATCGGCAATGAGGCGGCTGATCGTGTTGCAGGGCAGTCGGCCGAGCAATACATTTTCGAGTCGATTTTGAATCCTAATGCCTATGTTGTCCCTGAATGTCCAAACGGTCCGTGTTCTGAGCCGAGTGTCATGAGGCCGGATTATGGCAATGTCTTAAGCGAACAAGACATGGCCGATCTAATCGCCTACTATCTGACATTGCAAAATGAATGATTAATATCGTAATTAACGAAATAAGGCCCGGCCAATAATCATCACTGTTGGCTGGGCTTTTTTTGATCCTCAATTAGCGGGAAATGACCCGCGATTTTGAGCCAGCAACCGACAACTTGACCAGAGTCTTAACACCGAAGCCTGTCACGTTATGCACTCGCGATACCCCTCCATACTCCACCTTTTCCGCTACACAGACGATATCGACAATGTCAGCTCCTGTCTTGAGGATAGCCTTAATCAAGGCCAACATAGTACCCCCGGTACTGATCATATCGTCAACAATCACTACCCTATCGCCTCGAGAAACGCCATTTAAGAACAACTTCCCGCTGGCATATTCCATCGCAAAATCAACTTCCACTTGGCCCTCGAGCCCAGACGGGTACCAACGCGCCATCCCGAAGGGTAGTTCGGTCATCAGCGCAGTCGAGGCCACCAAAATCCCGCCCTTATCTTCCTCGCCCGCTATCTTGTTAGCTCGATCAAATTGGCCTTCATCAATAATCCAACGCGTCACCTCACGCAATAGTGCCGCCGGCGTCGCCGGGATTTGTTCGGTCAAGGGATTAATCAAAAAGTTGTAGCCGTTCAACGGTAGAATAGGTTGGTTGTCAAACGATTCGATTACGAGAGACTTATCAATGGCCATGAAAGCTCCTGTTTGGCTTGAAAGTGCCTGTGTAAGCAGTCAATTCTATATTTTATCCGCTATTGCAACGGCGTTCGGAAGGCCATGGTTCACCGGTTCATCATCAAACTGGCAGTGTCCACTTTGTTGATGTACTTGTGAAATAGAACGACAAGTCTATCTCAAAAAACGTTTTGTGACAGATGTTGCGGAGTCAGCGATACGTAGACAGCCAACTAAAACTACTTTGGTTACCAAGGCCACGATCTGAGTGGTGAGTTCATCTGAATAGCGAATGTGAGCCATATTTATAATGCAACCTCGAATTATTCTTTGCCGGTTATGGAAAGGGGTGTTAGAATTCTTACATCATGGAAATGTGCGTTACTAATTACACCGCTTATCATCATCATGCTCATGTAACCGGCCTCAAATCTGGGCAAGATTGCACATCGTCACGCTGCATTTCCTGATTATTCAAAAACCGCAGTGAGATAGACCAAAGAGCGCTTCCCGGAAGGGAGGCGCTCTTTTATTTTGGAGGTTGTTATGGCAAAACAAGCGAGCGAAATTCGAATCGCCTTACCAAGTAAAGGTTTGCTGGCCCAAGGTAGCAAGGAGCTTTTAGAAAATGTTGGCCTGGCTATTTACAATCCCAATCCCCGACAATATCAAGCTCAGATACCCAGTCTGCCTGGTGTGGTCGTGATCTTCCAACGGCCAGGCGATATCGTAGTCAGCATTCGCAACGGTAACATTGACTTTGGTTTTACCGGTCGGGACGTTTTCCTGGAAAAGCGAGGAGCTAACGGCTCGATTCTCGAGTTACACAGTGCCCTAGGTTTTGGTGTCTGTTCCCTGAATGTCATTGCCCCAGAAAGTTGGGAGGGAATCGACCATGTTAGAGACCTGAAAATCTATCAAAAGCAAATGGGACGTCCACTTCGGGTAGCTACCAAATTTCCAAAACTAACCCATTCGTTTTTCGCCGACAATGGCGACCTGGCGATCGATGTCATAAGGGCGGAAGGAACGCTGGAAATCGCCCCAACCGTAGGCTATGCCGATCTTATCGTTGACCTGGTTTCTACGGGAACGACGTTGCGAGACAACCGGCTTAAGATATTAGCGGGCGGGCAGGTAATCCAATCGCAGGCCTGTTTGATCGCCAATCTCGACGGGCTTAAGAATAATCCTGAAACCCTATCCATCGCTACCCAATTGCTCGAACTGATTGGCGCACACCTGAGAGCCAAGCAAAATCTGGCCATCTTCGCCAATGTTCGTGGCGATTCGGCCGAAAGCATCGCTGAACTTGTTTTCCAAAACGAAACCATTGGCGGCTTGCAGGGACCGACTATTTCCCAGCTCATAACCAGAGAAAAGGAGAAGTGGTACGCTATCCACCTCATCGTTCAGGCAAATCAACTTCACCAGGCAATAAAGGAGGTCCGCGGGATTGGGGGCAGTGGTGTCGTCGTCTCCCCAGTTTCATATATCTTCGAAGAAGAACCGCCTGAAATTAAGAACCTATTGGCCGCATTGGAGGCATAAATGATTAAACAATATTCGGTGCGGGAAGCCCAAGAAACGATATTGAGACGTCGACCACCGGGGCGAGACGACTATTCGCCGGCCCTGATGAAAAGTATGGAAGTGTTGTTTGGTGCGGGGGTAACGCCACCAGATGCGGTCCGCACGATCCTGGCCGCGGTTGAAACGGATGGGGATCAAGCACTACAACAATGGACGAAACTTTTGGACGACGTCCAGCTGGATGATTTCGTTGTCCCTCCCGAAAGGATAGCAGCTGCCTTTGAGTATTTGTCAGATGCAGTTCGACAAAGCATGCAGCGATCAACCGATCGCATTCGGGCATTTCATGAGCGGCAGCCAATCACCTCCTGGATAAGTGAAGACTTGGGTGGTCGGTTGGGTCAGCGCTTCACGACCATTGAACGGGTCGGTGTCTACGTTCCCGGGGGGACGGCGCCATTGCCCTCCTCACTGTTGATGTCAGTCATCCCTGCCCAAGTCGCCGGGGTGAATCAAATTGTCGTCTGTACCCCGCCACCAGTCCATGAATCGATTCTAGCTGCAGCCCATCTTTGTGGTGTAACCGATCTTTTCCAAATTGGCGGAGCGCAAGCCATCGCCGCCCTCGCTTTCGGCACGGAAACCGTTCCAAAGGTCGATAAGATCGTCGGCGCCGGAAACCTCTTCGTGACATTGGCTAAGCAACAGCTATATGGCGTCGTTGGGTTGGACGGACTGGCCGGCCCGACAGAGACGATGGTCATCGCCGATGCGTTTGCCCGACCGGCCTGGGTAGCAGCCGATCTGCTGGCCCAAGCGGAGCATGATGCCCAGGCCACTGCCATATTACTTACAACGGATCGCGAGCAGGCAGAAGCAGTCAGCGCTGAAGTGGCCCGCCAATTGGAGAAACTATCCCGACGCGAGATCGTTGCCGCATCTCTGGAAAATCGAGGGGGTATTATTCTGGTTGACTCCCTGGACCAAGCGGCTGAAATTGCCAATAACTTTGCTGCCGAGCACTTGTGTCTATCGGTGAGTGATCCGGAGGCGCTCTTGATGAAAATCGACCACGCCGGTGGCTTCTTCTTAGGGGAACATTCTTACGAAGTCTTGGGCGATTATGTGGCCGGACCAAGCCACGTTATGCCTACTGGCGGGACGGCGCGTTTTGCCTCACCGTTAAACGTCTTGGATTTCGTTAAGTTATCCAGCATCATCGCCCTGGACCCGCAGACGGCCGGTGACCTTGGTCCTGATGCGATCTTATTGTCCCAAGAGGAGCAACTCACTGCACACGCAGCGGCCGCACAAGCCAGGCGGGAGGAAAGGGCGTGAAAGTTAACCAAGAATCTCTAATTCAAGCCCATATCATGGCCATGCCAGCCTACGAGCCCATCTTACCCTATGAGGTGTTGTCCCAGCGTTTGGGGATCTCTCAAGAAAAGATCGTGAAATTGGATGCCAATGAAAATCCCTATGGGCCGTTGCCCGCGGTTACGCAGGCCCTGGCTGAATTGAATCAGCTCCATATATATCCAGACCCCGAAAGTCGGCGTATCAGGGGAATGTTGGCTGATTATCATGATCTGCCGGCCGAATCAATCGTCATGGGGGCGGGTGCCGATGAGTTAATCGACCTGATTATCCGGGTGACGACTAGACCTGGAGATCGGTTACTCAACTGCCCACCGACCTTTGGCATGTACGCTTTCGATGCTGCTGCTCATAACCTGGAGGTGATTGACGTGGAGCGGCGGCTCGATTTCCGGATTGATTCTGGCGAGGTGATCGCGCAGATCGACAAGTATGCTCCGAAATTGCTTTTTCTCGCCCATCCCAACAATCCGGATGGCGGGCTGGTTAATTCTGAATTCATCGAAGCGGTACTAGCCCGGCCGATCCTGGTAATCCTCGACGAAGCCTACATCAATTTCAGCCCTGACGGAAGCAGCTGGATACATCAGGTTGCCGAGCACGACAATCTGATCGTCTTACGAACGTTTAGTAAATGGGCAGGTCTGGCCGGTCTGCGGATTGGTTACGGTGTATTCTCGAAGGCATTTGTACCGCATATCATGAAGGCCAAACAACCGTATAATGTATCTGTAGCGGCCGAATCGGCCGCCTGTGCCTCCATGGCCCAACTTGCCTCGCTCGAAAATATGACAGCCAAAATTGTTTCCGAGAGGAAAAGGTTGGCTTCCCGGCTGCAAGAGATGCCCTGGCTGAGGCCTTATCCATCGGCGGCCAATTTTATCCTTTGCCGGGTAGTCGGGCGGGAAGCGAGGGAGATCAAACGAAGACTAATGGACCAGGGCATCATGATTCGCTTTTTTGAGAAAGCCGGATTGAGAGACCACATTCGTATTAGTGTGGGCAAACCCCAACAGAGTGACATCCTTATTGAAGCCCTGCAGGCTATGGAGTAAATGATGAGGAGAGCTGATATAACGCACCAAACCAATGAAACAAAGATCAGGGTTCAGTTATCGATCGATGGGAGTGGTCAACACCAAATTGCTACCGGCCTGGGTTTCTTCGATCATATGTTGACGCAAGTGGCAGTCCACGGCTTTTTTGATCTGTTCCTGGAAGCACAGGGCGATTTGGAGGTCGATTCTCATCATACTGTTGAAGATTGTGCTCTAGTATTAGGGGAGGCCTTCCACACTGCTCTGGGCGATAAAAAAGGTATCGTAAGGATGGCCTCTGCGTTCGTCCCCATGGATGAGGCATTAAGCCGGGTCGTAATCGACCTCTCTGGCCGGCCGTTCGCTCGCGTTGATGTTGAGTGGCAGGGACCAATGGTCGCCCAACTTCCCACCTCCCTTATCGAGCACTTCTTCCAGAGCTTCAGCGTCACTTGTCGTTGTAACCTGCATGCGACCGTGCTTTATGGGCGGGACAATCATCATCTGGCCGAGTCATTGTTTAAGGGATTGGGACGATCGCTGGATGCCGCCTGCCAATATGATCCCAGACGGGCCCAACAAGTACCTAGTTCAAAAGGTTCGTTGAGATGATAGTAGTTGTTGATTATGGCATCGGCAACCTCCATTCAGTGCGCAAAGCCGTCGAATTCGTAGGGGGTGAGGTGCTGATAAGTGCTGGCCCAAGGGCGTTGCAGCAAGCCGACAAAGTGATATTACCCGGCGTTGGCGCTTTTAAGGACGGAATGCAGGGGTTGATGGCCAGCGGGTTGATGCCGGCAATTCATAGTTTTGTGGCCAGCGGCCGGCCATTACTGGGAATCTGTCTGGGTATGCAGTTATTATTTGAGCAAAGTTATGAAGGTGGCCAGCATGCCGGCTTGGGCATCCTTGCTGGGCAGGTTAATTCCCTAGATCCGATAGACCTCAAGGTGCCGCAGATCGGTTGGAATCAAATCGAGTTTCGGCAACCGTCTCCGCTCCTCTCCAGGGTGCCCAGCGGCAGCTACGTCTATTTCAATCATGGCTATTATTGCCTACCGGCTGACAACCGGCATGTTCTGGCGACGACACAATACGGTGGTAATTTTGCCTCTGTAGTGGGCCATAAGCAGGTCTATGGTTTTCAATTTCACCCAGAGAAAAGCCAACGGGTCGGGCTGCAGCTATTGCGGAATTTCGTCCTGTTATAAGGCAGGAAATAATGGAAAAAAATCTGACATCTGATTTCGTTATTTATCCGGCGATCGACCTGCGACAGGGCCAGGTTGTACGCTTGCGGCAAGGAGATCCTGAAAGGCAGACATTGTTCGGCCGAGATCCAGCCAGTATCGCTCAAAGATGGCTGGCTGATGGCACCCGTTGGTTGCACGTAGTTAATTTAGATGGCGCATTCGGCCAGAGTACCAAAGAGAATCAGCAAGCCCTTGAGGCGATTGTTGCCGCTTGTGCCGACAGGGCCCGGGTTCAATTCGGCGGTGGCTTGCGCGAACTGGATCATATTGCCGAGGTGCTCGATGCCGGCGTTGCGCGCGCTGTGATATCGACGGCCGCCATCGAGGACAGGGCGTTTGCCGCCCATGCGATACAGCGCTTCGGCGCTCGAATCGCCTTCGCTCTCGATGCCAAGGACGGAAAGTTAAAGACCCACGGCTGGCAAAAGAGCTCTAGCCAATCGGTTGTGGGATTTGCCGAACAATTGGCCACACTCGGGGCGAAGACGATTATTTTCACCGATATAAGCCGCGATGGTACGGAAACAGGAGTCAATTGGACTACCGCCGATCAACTGTCCATCAGAACAGGTCTGACTGTGATCGCTTCTGGCGGGGTAGCATCTTTGGAACAAGTACGGACAGTTAAAGCGGCCGGTCTGGGCGGTCTCATCATTGGACGGGCCCTCTATGAAAATAGATTTTCCCTGAAGGAAGCTTTGTTATGTTAACTAAACGAATTGTACCTTGCTTGGATGTCAAGGATGGTCGGGTAGTAAAAGGAGTGAACTTTACCAATCTACGAGACGCTGGCGATCCAGTATCTCAGGCTCGGATTTACGACGAAATGGGGGCAGACGAACTGGTATTTCTCGATATATCGGCCAGTCCGGAAGGAAAACAAACGACGGTCGAGATTATTCAGCAAGTGGCCGAGCAGCTATTCTTACCCTTAACGGTCGGCGGAGGGATTCGCACTGTCGACGATGTACGCCGGGTGCTCTTGGCTGGCGCGGACAAAGTGAGCATCAACTCGGCCGCGGTGCGTGATCCAGATCTGCTTAACCGTGCCTCGGAGCGTTTTGGTACCCAATGTATTGTCTTGGCTATCGATGCCAAGCGGCAAAGCGACGGATGGTGGGAGGTGTACACTCATGGTGGGCGTCGGCCGACTGGCATTGATGCTGTCCAGTGGGCTGTCCAAGGGGTCACCGCCGGTGCCGGTGAAATTCTACTAACCAGCATGGATCGGGACGGCACTGGGAGAGGATTCGATATTGCACTAACGAGGGCTGTGACGGAGGCGGTCAATGTGCCTGTTATCGCCAGTGGTGGCGCTGGAAACATGGCCCACTTTTACGAAGTATTTAGTGAAAGTAAAGCCGACGCTGCTCTGGCAGCAACCCTTTTTCATGATGGCATTCTTTCCGTTGGGGAATTGAAGCGATATCTGCGAGGCAAAGAATTACCAATTCGTATGACTGATGAGGGATTATGAGGGAATTGAAATTTGATGATCGGGGATTGATAACAACGGTCGTACAAGATATCAACACCAATGCTGTCCTGATGGTAGCCATGATGGATTCTCGGGCATTTGCCCTCACCTGTACAAAGAAGCTGGCCCACTTCTGGTCTCGCAGTCGCCAGCAACTTTGGCTCAAAGGCGAGACTTCCGGCAATTTCCTGGAAGTGAAAGAGATGAAGTTAGATTGTGATGGTGATGCGCTGTTGTTATTAGTCAAGCCAGCTGGGCCAGCCTGCCACACTGGCGCCACGAGCTGTTTCTTTACCCAAGTGGAGAATTAGATGATCTATCGACTATTTGAAATTATCGCCGAGCGGAAGGAATTTCAGCGCCAGGGTTCTTATACTAATGAGCTGCTGGCATCTGGACAGAACAGGATACTGCAGAAGGTCGGTGAAGAATGCGTGGAGTTGATTATCGCCGCAGCCAACCAGGGCGAAGAGAGAATCATCGAGGAATTCGCCGATCTCCTTTATCATTCCTTTGTATTACTGGCTTCGTGTGACATTTCCCTGGCCCAAGTGGAGGAAGAACTACAAAAGCGGCATCTAGGCGAGCACCGCGGATGAAAATAATTCTGCAGAGTATGGTTGGCGTCCTTTTGCGCTTATTTGGCTACCAGTAGGTAAGGAGCCGTCACCGCACCGAGCTTGGGTGGTTTATTTTGCAATAACAACCATCATTATCGGCTATTGAGTGAATGGAGAACGAGCGAAGAGGAATGGCGAAAACATCAGTCAGTCAGTCAGTCTTTAGTACAGTGCCACAATTACGACAGAATTTATCACCTGCGCCAGCAGGCTCGCCGCATTCATGGCAAAATTTTGCCACGCCAGCCGTTTTGCTACTAGCCGATGGTCGGGCTTGCCCTTTCTTGGAGCGACGAGCAGGGCGAGGTTTTACAACCCTGCGCCTATTACGATTATTGCTAACAACAAACCAAACTGCGGCCGCACCTGCTAGACCGATGCCAGCGACCGCCAGCACCAGTAACCAATTGAAGCCATCGTCTGGTATGATGCTGGTAGATGTCTCTGGCTCAAGAGAGCTAACGGTATTCGACTGTTGAACGTCAATAACAGTCGCCGACAATTCTGGTCGAACAAGTTCGTAATCGGCTTCAATCCGGTAAGTGGTTCCAGCAGGAACAGCTCTGGTGGGCAAAATGTGATAGGTGAGATCATATTGTCCGGAATTAACACTAGTTGGTTCCGGAGACACACTTATCGCCGAAGCTCGTGATGGTTGCTGAACGGATGCAGATATCTCTTCCACGTCGAAATCAAACTGCCAATCATAACTAAAGCTGCGTTGATTTCCATCGGCCGAATAGGGTGCGTAATATTCCAGGCGGAAGGTAGAATCAGGGACTACCATCGTAACTTGCCCCGGAATACTGTCATCATAATCAATGCTGTAAAAATCACCGAGACCGTCGATTCTTGCCGCGGCGTTAATAGTCGCTTCTGGAGGAAGAGGTATGGTTACAGTTGCCGGAAGATCTGTACCCGTTGGTAAGGTGCCGGTAAGTAGGACCAGGACGGAGGGCTGGTCAAAATCCGGCCACAACTCAACCTGAAGTGTTTCCAAGGTCGATGCCGGATTTTGGGCATAACCGGTTGCCACGTTTAGCAAAGTTATTAGCAAAACCAGGCTAATAGCCAGCGAAATACGGCCTAGTAGCCGAAGATGACTTTTCGTTTTTTTAGCAGTATTACGTATCAATGTGCTTTCTCTTTTTGTTAAGATCTGGTTTGGATCCAAGATCAGATTCAATATTTCCTGAAATTTAGAATTCAGGGCTGCCCGCGAAAGCGAATCCGAGTGGCCCGGCAATACGGACATTCTCTATCGGTATAGTCGCGCCCACAAGTATGGCAGGTACGAGTTGGCACTTGGATATCGTCCTGCAACGAGCCCATAATCAATACCAATTCTTCACCTTCATGAGCCGCGAGCCAATCAGCTAACTTATGGTGACCAATGACCCACTCTCCTTCTTCGTCGCGAGTCAAGAAACCGTTAGCTACATCTAATTCCATTTCATAGGCATCTGCGGCTAACTTTAAGATAACCGCTCGTCTCATCGTGCTCATGGGAAAACCCCCTATTGCATTCATCTGAGCTAGTAGTCTATTATAACAGGGTAGATGGGTGAGCATGGCTGACGAATCTCACCCTTCTGATATTATGAATGACACCTTCCAATAAAATGTTCTAAGTACAGACAAGGATGGTTGATGTGACAGATGCCGGGAAAAACCTGAAAAAAGACTTAATCATTCTTGAAGCGATGGCGGCTGACATGAACGATTATCTGATAAGCCAATCCCTGTTTTGGCCTCTTTCTGATACAAGTATGCCCAGACTTACTCTGGGTGGTTACTTGATGCGCCAGCACCGTCTCAACGGACTGCGGAATTTGCTGGAGCAGGAGGATCAGGATCGTTTAGACACGGCCATCGAAAAATTCAACGAAGCATTGGTAGAAAAAGTTGTCCGGTTCGAACAGCGGGCCCATGATGAATTGCATGCCAGGCTGAGACAATGGAGCGAATATTTGAAAGATATCGGTAAGGAGTCAATTGCCGCTGGTGCTTATTACGCATCAGCTGTAGAGACCAGACTAATCATAGCTCTCTTACTTGAAAAGCTTGAAATGCCACCTTATGAACTGGATAAACGAGTGCTCGGGGAATTGGGATCATATGATACGGCGCTTCACAACTATTGGTTAACCGGAGAATTTGTATGGTATCCAGAATGGCGATCCGCTTATCCTAAAGAATCGTTTTGGTGGCTCTACGGCCTTCCTCGCGATTAGGTCTGGGTTTTGTAAACCAGTTTTCGCGCCTCAACAGGATCGTAATCGGCGTCATGCCATGGTGTAAAACGAATGCCAAGGTTGACTAAACGCCAGCCCACACGGGCTATCAAATCATTTCGTCCCAATCTGTAAGCTATACGAGCCAGCCGGGTACGAGTCGCTAATTGGCCCAGCAGGGGGTGCTCGCTAATGCGGTTACGGTACTCTGAAAAGCCAAATTCATTCTGTTTAAAGGCATTAACGATGCTGGCAGCCGCGGCATCACCATAAGCTAGAGCAAACGGAATTCCTTCGCCTACAAAAGGATCGGCCCCTGCAGCATCGCCCGCTAATAAAACCCGAGGCATGGAAAAACGTCCGCCGCTGTCAAACCAGCGTATCGGATGACCTTTAAGTTTGTAATCATCTAAGTTTCGTTGGCGATCGTGTAAACACTGGCTTAATTCTTGTTTTAGGTTGGCCTTGGGAAATTCTGGCCGGGCACGGCTATCGAAAACACCGCGATTCATATAGGGAGCGCCCTGTACGTAGCTGGGAAAATCCCAATAATAACCCTGCATGCCGTCATTCATCGGTGTGAAATCGAACACGGCAATTTGGTCGCGGAACTCTACATGATCTTGAGGTTTCTCTGGCGTAAGAATTTCCAACAATCGAGCTACCCGAGATTCATCATCCCATTTTAGTTTACTTCGAACAAAGCTACGGGAACCATCGGCACCAACCAATACTTTTGCTCGTATGACTGCCTTCTCCGTGGTTACTTCAACAAAATCTTCATATGGTTGTACGTTTAGCACTTTTTCGCCCTGGCGTACTTGTACCCCTTTTTCCTCAACCTTCTGCACAAGCCAATGGTCAAACTCATCTCGCCGAACGGTTACAAAGACAGGATTGCCACGAATTGAGTAGGAATAACCCTTATAGACGACTTTCGCTTCACGTATTTGGAAGTTCGGAACCTCTATTGATAACCCTAAACCAGAAAGCACTCTCTGTCCCAGGTGAGTGATTCCCCCACCACATAATTTCTCTCGAGGATGTATAGCTTTGTCGACAACTGTAATCCGTTTGGCCCACTCTGGATCTGATTTGACTAGATGTAATGCCGTAGACGATCCAGCAGGGCCAGAACCAACTATTAAGATATCTACCTGCTCCTCTTGGCTCATATTGCACCTTAACTCTTATTCCTCGATTTGAATCAAACCGTCATAAAAATCAGCGTGCCAATTCCAGCTAGATAACCGAAATGGTACGCCGCTGAGATATTCTAGATTGTTTCAAACGTTTTTACTGTGCGCCGGTTGATCTCTAGCGGCGAATTAAGGGAAACATTATAGCACGAAATAGCCGGATAGCATCTCGCGTATTAACGTCGGCCGATGTATGAATTGCCTCTATATGACCCACCCGATCGGTCGCCTGACTTCGGAATTCATACACTTTTGAGCTGTCAGGATTAGTGAAACTGGCCGAGTTGTGTTCTACATTAAAAAGCCAAGAGATCCACTGACCGCCTTCTTGACGATACCCGATATTATAATTCTGAACTCCAGATGTGCTATCGGTTCCTTCCCAGCTGACGAAGTAATCACCATCTTCGAACTGAGCCACAAAATTAACTAACGAGGTCGGTGGAACAGTGTCTATGCCAAAGCGATTAACATTCGAGTAGATCGTTTTACCTTGCGTAGATTTCAAGACCACTCGCCAATAAAGCCGAGCATAATCCTGGCTAAAATTGTGGTTATAGTTCGTCGCCTCAGCCTCCAATGTTTTGTTTAAGATGAGAGTGCTGAACTGAGAATCGGCCGACACTTGCAGTTTTGTTGATTGTACAGATGCCTGGTTACCCACAGTCCAACTAAAGGCAACGCTACGATTGGCAGTCCAAGCCAGAGAAGCTGGCTCTTGAACCAGAGCGCTTGGTTCAGGGATAGCCGTGGATGGCCTTAGACGTATATCATCAAACCACACGCCGCGACCAGAGTCAGTGCTCGTTACATCTGTCAAACGAACGAGGCCACTAGTGCCTGAATTAAAATAATAAGTTCCCAGACTCATCCAAAGACCTATATTTTCCTGGTGATTTACGGAAACCGTATCAGAACCATTTACATGGTTAATGGTATAAGTTGCGCCATATGTTTCCCCCCGACCGGTAGCGCAGTATGGCGCAAATACCTCTACTTCATAATAATCACTGGCAGATAAATTCGGTCTCCATTCGCCCCAATTTGTACTGTGATCGGGATTGGACGTTGACCAGGTATAATATGCGTGACCGTTGTAGCCACACCCCTTTTTGGCCGTCCACCAATTTCCTAAATTGCTTTTACTAAACGCGCTACTTAATTCATCGACGTAGACGTAGGGTGAGGCAAATCCTATCCGCCTGGCGACTTCATTTTTAAGCCAAGGTAATATAGCGTGGGCTTGATCGCCCGGACATTCCGTATTCGTGCCCCCATAAACATCGCGATGACCCATAATATGGGGTAGACCCCAACTCATGTTGGGCAAACGACCTGCGCCAAATACATCGATTCCTTTCTGATCAGCCTTCCAAGCGAACAGTTCGGCGGCCGAATTTTTCATTGCTTGCGGTGGGGCAATGCCATCCAGACCGGGATAGTCTGGCGAAGTAAAGGTGCCGATGAAAGAGAGGGCCATACTTCCCGCGTTGGCATCTCCAGAATGGGTTCCTACGACATCATCCCCGCCAATATGACCTTCATAAATGACGCCATTCATGTCAACTAAGTAGTTGTAGCCGACATCTTGCCAACACCTACCTATATTACAGTCTCGCGAGTAATGGAAAAGCCATATAGCGCGCACAGTAGCTGCCCAATTAGAACTGGAGTTGCTAGAGACAGTGTGGTGCACAATCATGTGGGTGACCGGAACATACGCCAAACCATTTGAGTAATTGCATCGAGGATCAGTGCACCAAACGGCCCGGCTAACAACGGTTGGTTTTGGATAGCCACTTTCAACAGTTTGAGGTGACCGCTTGTCCAATTCTTGCTGGTGGGTAATCAATTCATCGGCTGTTGGCCCGGCAGAAGAATCTATAAGAGTAAAACGCAGCTCCTCTAGATTGGGGACAGACGAACTTTCGCTGCGACTAAGGCTGACGATGAATTGGATTTTCTGGTGGGTCACGTCGACAGCCGGAACCGTGATCATCTGGCCGATGACAATTTGATCTTCCGGTAGCGTCAAGTCGTGGTCTTCGCCGATAGGGTACCATTCGCTCCACCACCCTTTGTCCGTCCCAGTTCGGAGCTGAATGTCGAGACTGGTTGAAGCGGGAATATCTGCCACCCACTGGGGTACAATCGCATTAAAAGGCAGTGGTGACTCAATAACCGGCGAAAAATAAGAGCCTGTATTTGCTCCTCTAGCGAGGGTTAATCCATCGGTAGACAAATCAATTCCCTGGTCAGCGTCTCCAGAGAAGTCGGTACCCCGAAACACCAGATCCACGGATTCTGCCATGGAATCTTCTTCGGCTGTCACTGACAAGCTCACACCAACCAATGCAATCAAGAGGCCTAGCGATACTAGGAGCTTCGATTTCATACTACGCCTTACCGCCCATAATGAGCCGGTAATTAAAATTTATGATTTGAGTACTGCAATTTAATTTAGCTTCAGCAACTTGCTGAATGAGTAGCAAAATGATTCAAGCGCATACCAGGCGCAAAGTCCATAGGATATCAGTAACCAAGAACCAGGTCCACCTGATTAGTCATAATCTCACCATTGGCAGCTGTGTTTAAAAGGTCTGCCAGTTGTTCCATCGTTATAAGTTGTAAATCACTTGTCGTACCGGCTCTATGGGGGCTCATCACTACATTTTCTAGTTCGTGAAAAGGAAAATCGGCCGGAGGTGTATTGGTCCTGCTGGATTTGCTCTGAGGATAATTGTACCAAACATCTATACCTGCCCCGGCAAGCCGGCCGCTTGCAAGAGCTTGGAAAAGCGCTTCTTGATCGACCAGAGGTCCTCGTCCTACGTTAACCAGTAGCGAATCGGGCTGAAGTAGGCTCAATTCTTTTTTACCTATTAGTCCTTCTGTCTCGTTCGTCAGCGGTAGACAAAGAACCAGTGCCTGACTTCTAGGTAATAACTCAGACAGATCTTCAGGCGGGTGAATCTCTTCAGCAAATTCATCTGACGAAACCCTGGGATCGCGTCGAATCGCCAGAACAGTCATTCCCAAAGCGTGGCAAAATCTGGCCACCTGTTTACCAACAGCTCCGTAACCGAGGATCAATACTACTTTGTCTCTGAGCAAGATGGATGGAACTGAATCATATCGAGGTGACCAATCATTCGCCCGTAGGGATCGGTCTGAAGGCATGATTTTTTTTGCCGCAGCCAGTAATAGGGCCAGGGCTGATTCGGCGACAGCAACGGTATTGTGATGTAGGTTGTGAACAGAAATCTGAGGGAATTGGGCCATAAGTAGGCTGGTTTCAGGCGGGATTCCCGTCCAGGGAATAATTAACGATTGTAAGACAGTGCTTGATGACAGATGATTGCGTTTAGGTCTTCCCGCAATGAGAATCATCGTGTCGTTAGGAACTGGAATATCATCTTGGCCCAGCGACAGCTGGACATCGCTCGTCATCAACGTGCGCAGGTAGTCGAGATGAGAATCAGTGGGCGGGCGTAGATAGTGAGCAATAACCTTCATGCTAACCTTCGGTTTAATGTAACTGGTTTATTGGCCTTTCCAATTAGGGGAACGCTTATTGAGAAAGGCATCCATCCCCTCTTTTTGGTCCTCAGTGGCAAATAGCAAATAAAGGAGTCGCCTTTCAAAAGCCAGTCCTGCCTGCAGATTTGTTTCGAAGGCGGCGTTGACAGCTTCCTTACCCAACCGTACCGCGACGGGCGCTCGAGCAGCGATATCATCTGCAAACTTTATGGCTTCTTCTAAATAGAACTCCACCGGAACAATTTTATTAACCAAGCCATGTTTCTCGGCCTCTTCAGCCGTCAACGTCCGGCCGTTTAAGACGATTTCCATGGCCAATGCTTTTCCAACCGCTCGAGCCAGGCGCTGAGTCCCGCCAGCACCCGGAATTACGCCGAGTTTGATTTCTGGCTGGCCAAATTTGGCCGATTCACTGGCGATGATCATGTCGCAGGCCATGGCCAATTCGCAACCACCTCCCAAAGCATAACCTGACACAGCCGCCACAATTGGCTTGTTTATTCGCCTGAGTCGATCCCAATAGTCAATGAATGGATTATTTAGCATGGAAACCGGGGTAGCCTCCGCCATTCGTTTGATATCTGCGCCCGCAGCAAAGGCGCGCTCATTACCGGTGAGGACAATACAGCCGATTTCATCACTGGCATCAAATGCGTCTAGAGCGTCAACTATTTCGCCCATCGTCTCCTGGTTTAAGGCATTCATTACTTTCGGTCGATTTATTTGGATGACACCAACCGCGTCTTCTTTACGAGTTAAAATATTCTCATAAGCCATATTAGTGACCATTGTTGTTCTCCATGAAATTGGGACATTGGCCTGCCATTTATCGGCGAGATGCTTGAATCACGTTACCAAATTCAGTGTATTGACAGCTTTTGCCTGAACAAATGTCCAGCGATTCTATACTATTAAAGGCGATAATCGCTTTCTTTTTTAGGCCAAAGGCGCCAAATGATAATCAAGTAAAGTCCGCTGGCGACCAGGTAAAGGATTTGCAGCTGGTTTGGACTTGCTATGCCAGTTTTGAGCAGCTGCCAACTCGACCAGCTTTGCAGTCCCTGAATAATAACAGTACCGAGTAGGCTGCCGGAGCGTAAGCGTATGACACCATACAAAACTCCCCAGACGACAAAATAGAGAGCACTAGCAGGCATTGCGGTAAACGATTCCTGAAAAATCAGGTAACCAACCAGGCCAAAAAGAACACCGCTTGAAACGGCCGCCCCTAATGGTCCACGCCAATCAGCGACGCTACGAAAAAAGAGGCCAAAAGTCCATAGTTGAGTGCAGAAAGCTTCAAAAATTAGTAAGAATAAAAACCCCATCCCTACTTGTTGATTAGATCCCGGTCCAGGCTCGACGGTCGCCAGTCGTAAGACAAGAAATAGAACCCAGGCTAGAGAAGCAAATCCAATGCTGGCGAACAAAGGCCGGCCAAATCGCAACCCCAAATCCTTGAGACCGTACCAACGCCAGCCTAAATACCAACTTGCCAGGCCAATTCCGCCCAGTAATAAGGCGTTTTGCCTTGGATCTTGTCTTTCGAGAACGATCGGCCGGCCGGCTATCTGGCCGATCACTAGAGCGAACGCCAATGCTCCCATTATGGGGACAATCAGGGAAACTAATACTCGAACGGCAGGTGACAAAGAGAGTCTTTTTTCAGCCATATTCAGGGATTTTAACATTGAATGAGTGGAGGTGCATTGGCCACTAAGGCTAGCTTAAAAGATTCGACAGAACATTCTGCCTGCGCTATACTATCTCTAGTATCTATGAGTTGAAACGCGCTTGCCCCGCTATCCGCGGGGTTCCTTTTTTCTGCCAAAATGTAACATTACTTGGACAGTCCTGGGTTCGGAAGAAGAAAGGCTAATTAATAAGCCAATATTAGGCAACTATTAACCGAACTCCACCTAATTTTCCTACTTTATGGCGTAAATTTGAATAGGGTATTTGCCTAGCGGCCTGAACGCTACGCCTACAATCCAGGGTAAAACTGGAGAATAATAGGTATGAATAATAACAACAATGTAGTTTATGTGACCGAAGAAGGTTTAGAAAAAATCAATTCTGAACTCGAATTCTTAAAAACCGAGCGGCGAGAAGAAATCTCGCATAAATTAGAAGTTGCGATATCTCATGGCGATTTGTCAGAAAACGCCGATTACGATTACGCAAAACAGGAACAAGCTTTTGTAGAAGGTCGGATTAAGGACCTGGAAGATTCCTTGCGGAGAGCCCAACTTATCGAGAATGACGGTCGGGTCGATCAGGTTAGGGTTGGTAATTCGGTGACTGTTGCAGAAGTTGGCTTTGAAGATGAGCCCGAAACCTATCATATAGTCGGCGTGCATGAGGCCGATCCAAGCAACGGCCGAATTTCAAATGAGTCGCCTATTGGGAAGGCTCTGTTGGGCTCAAAAGTTGGCGATATCGTGGTGGCTCGGGTACCGAGCGGCGAAATTAGTTTGGAAATCTCCAGTATCGACTGATTCAGTTGATTAGCCACCCATTTACTTGTTTGGCATATGTATAGGCTATTTAGAAGCAGGCAGGATAACCCGAGGTTGAGTCGCCGAAAATAGCTCAATATGTACCTTGTTTTTGAGGTTAAATGGTGCTAAGGAATCATCCTACGACCCTCCATTTGCCCCAATATTCCCCAATCCCACTTCAGTCCTCATTACCGATTTGTTTTATTCAGATGCTGTCGGATCACTCAGAGTTACAAAGTTTTTGCCGTCATCGGTAACCAATCTGCGTCCGGAAAGCGGATTGTAGATTCCTAGCCGCAGATCATAGGGACCTGAGTTAACCGGCAGAACAAGGGTGTGTTGCTGGAGAATTACATCTCCAGGCTGCCAATATTGTGATGGTGCCCCCAGTGCATCATCCTGGGTGATTATCTTGTTGTCGATTGCGCTCACCACATGAAGAAAAATGCGCCTTGGCTCTGTAGTGGCTTCTTCTACTCGCCAATAAGTGATCAACTGTATCTCACGTGCTTTATCCGCGGAATCGCCAGCAGTCTGCATATTTCCCCCAGACGAAACAATCTGGTAGCCAATAAACTTGATTTCTTCATCGAACAGAGATTCTCCTGGATATTGCGGCCGACTGCTTATCCGCCCCGGCAACTCATAATAGAGAAAATTTCCCAGCGAAGTAGGCCCATTGCTTATTTCCCCTAACACTGTTTCAAGTCCTGGAGCAAGCGGCAGTACGGCCGGTAAAACAATCCGGCTTAATTGACCATTCTTCTGGTTAGGGAGAAGCAAAGATTGTTGGGGATCAAAATAGCGTAATTTAAGGTCCTCGCGTTTAAGCGTTAGATCCATAGTTGGTGGATCCATCGTTTCGGGGGTCCAACCGCCAACAGCTACTGGGCCAGTTTCTGTAGAAGAATCCAAAAATCCGGCCGCTTCAGTTAAGGCTTGCTGCCAAACGAATTGCACTTCTGTGTTATCCGGCCATATTTTGAATAGCGATATGCTTGTACGAGAAACATATATTGTCGAAAGGGCTATTACACCAATAATAACGGCAAATTGAACAATTTTTGGGGATAACCTTGTAGAAACTGTGGATAAACCCATAAAAAAGTGAATAACTTCAAGACCTATAACTGGAAATATGGCTATAACGGGCAATGCATTGATAATACGTATGCTGCTGGGGGCATCTATAGTCACAATACTTGGTATAGCAGACATGAATAGCCAAAGTAATAAGAATAGGTAACGGGGTTTTCGCCAGCGCCATAAGCATATGAATAAACCAATATAAAATAAGGCGGCAATTATGGGTTCGAATACCGGTAGAAAGGCTATGTTTTGCCGCCATAGGGGATCGCCTTTGATGCCAAACATACCTATAAAGGCGATGAAGTTTTCAAATACCGGTAGCAATTCTCCGGCTAAGAAGAGACGAAGTGGTTGGTCAACCTCGCTTATACGTATTTCGGCTCCTTGGTTCGTTAGCAAGAAAAAGGCCAAGGGGAGGGCCACCAAGATATAGGCGGTAAAGAACGTTACGATGCCCCAGCCACGTTTTCTGAAACTTTCTCGGTGAAAAAACAGCAAATAGACTGAATAGAAAAGGTAGAAAAATGGCACTATTCGGCTGGCCATATAAATATAAAAGCTCAAGCCAGCAAATATGCCACTCATGGCGAACCAAGTTAATGGGGACGCAACAAGCCGATTGAGCGTCGAAACAGAACCAACTGATTTAGCCTTATCAGATTTGGGTAAAACAGCCGGCATAATTACTTTGGAAGGACTGGTTTGCCAGGCCTTCCACCAAAAATAAGCTGACAAACCTGACAACAAAGGAAGCGCAATCGCCCGTAAGGCTAGTCGACTATAGAAAACGGGCCAAAACAAGACCGCCAACATGCCTGCTGCTAGCAAGGCAGTCTGTAATCCAAACAGGCGTCTCGTCAGTGCAAAACTGACCGCCACGAGTAGTATTCCACTGACCGCCGACGGTAAACGTAGGATAAAGGCGTTATCACCAAGCAGGACCATGAATAAACTTTGCACGTAATGAAAACCGGCTTCATGGCCGAATGCTTCTGTGAAGTAGAGAGCGTGATTACCCTCCAAAATATCTCGATTTATGAGCCAATGAGCTACCTCATCATGTTCAAGACCGGGAGGGGATGTGTTGTTCAAACCATAGACACGCAATAAAGTGGCTATCAGCAAAATTGCGACCAGCAAGATTCGGTAGTTAGCAGCTACCCAAGAGTCTGTCTTGAGAGACATCGGTTTACTTATTCGCCCCTTCCTGGCCTCGACAATGTCAACCAGTTCGTTACCTGAGGCGGCAAGAGTTTGTTGAGGATCTGCTTCTCTTCGTCACCGAATACGCGTAAGAGCCATAAGCCTAGGGGGTACGCCACCAAACCAAGGAGGAACGCTAAGAAAATATTGACTTGACTTCCCAGGGCGATGGCTACCATCATTCCTGCGGTGATGGCCAAAGGTTTTTTGATTAATCGGAGCCAGTGCATATCAGGCAAAGTAGGGCGAAGATAGCGGGCAAACAATAGCAACAATAAAAATTCGGATAGAATGGTAATTATTGATGCAGCAACATAGCTAAAGTAGCGCAGAAATATGAGGTTGGCGATTAAATTAAAGCTAACGCCAATGATAAAGGCGCTGGTCAACTTTTTTTCTAAACCAAAGGCAATCAGAACGTAATTAGTAACGCTGTTCATCCAACCAAATGGTATAGACCAAATAACAATCTGTAGAGCAATCGCTCCGTGGGGAAGAAACTCGCGGCCGCCAAGAACGCCGATCATGATTGGAGCCAACAATGTAGTCATAGCGGCAATAGGAAGGGCGATAAGCAACATCAGTTTGATTGATAGTCTGAAGGTGCGTTGGGCATCAGAATCAGTGCTCTGTACCTGGCGCGAGATGACTGGAAACAGGGCAAAGGTGAAAAAAGAGGGAATGACGTTAAAAGCGTTTACCCATTTATAGGCGCTGTTGTACCAGCCAACAGTTTCAGAGCCATTGATTTGTTTCATCAGAGGTATATCTATCTGGAAGAAAATCACGGCAAAGAGATGATTTAGCATCAATGGGTAGCTGAGAGACAACATGCGGCGCTGGAGACTAAACTCAATGTGCCATGGACCAGGAAGATCAATCTGCCGAATGACAGCGATGGTCAATATCAGCAAAGTAACGAAGTTGACCAATATCGAGACGCCTGCCAGGCCAACAAAACTGAAACCAGCCAACAGAACAGCGACCCCAAAACCTACCTTTAAAATCGTCGTAATAGTGGTCACAGCCGCCGGAAATTCAGCCACTTCATAGGCATAGAATAGGGCGGCTAATCCCTGTCCTAGGCCAGAGAAAATCATGCCGATCATGAGTAATAATATGGCAGCTGTCGTTGCCGGGTCCAAGGGATTACCGGTCGCATTGACGGTTATGAGATAAATGGCAATTGGTAGTGAGGCAATGACCGCCGTACCCATTCGAAGTATTGATGTATTTAGCAAATAGCGGCTGGCCTGACTTTTTTCCTTGGAGACTTCACGGATGATTAGCGTATTTAGCCCCCAATTAGCGACTATCTCGAACCAACCGGCGATGATGATGGCCGTGGCGTATCTTCCCGCGTCACTTGGACCCAGAACGCGTAGGTAGAAGGCCGCAAAGACAAAGTCAATTGCCCGATTAAATAAATTCAAGGTCATAGGCGCCAGACTGTTTTTCGCGATGCTCCGTGTATTGGTTAGCGGTGTTGTGGGGTTATAAATTCTTCGCCAGAACCAGACAGTCATGGCAAAAAGTATGATAATAAAGCCCATGAAACTGGTTAGACCACCAAGCTTGAAGCTGAGTGGACTGTATCGAAATCGGACCTCCCAGTTTCCTGAATCCAGCCTGACTCCTCGAAAGTTGCCGTTTACTCGGATAATATCAACCTCATGCTCATCTCCAGTAGCCTCTTCACCGGCAACGGGTTGTATAAACGCGTCCCACCCTTGGAAGTAGGTATCATTGAGCACTAGCCAGCTGGCTTCATTTGTCGTTGCCCGAACTGTTACTTCGACGTTGCTATAGTGAGCGATATTGGCTGCTGCAAGATTGCCGGGAAGGACAACCTCGGAGCGCTCGCTTGGCCAATCATTTTGATTGACGATGACATATTGCCTAGGATCATAGGTTTGCATGGCACCGTAAACATCATCGCTAAGAACTGATGCCGACTGCTCGATGGTGTAAGCTCTGGGTACAGCATCCAGATTTTCGTACACAATCAATCCGTCTCCTTGCCAGGCGATACTTAGCTTGGGCAGATCGATAATTTCCGAACTTATAATGTATTTTGCTCCAAGAAGATCTAGCAGAGGGGAGTTGAGGGCCTGCCAATTGACAATTGGCTGAATCCGATTGAATTGCAGCTCATTTTGCGGCTCGATGGCCTCCATATAGGTGGTGTATTGTTTGAGAATAATCGAATCATAGCCCCGAACATCCTGCAGTTGAGATAACCAAGGTAGATTTGCATTTAGAGGCTTGTCACCGTGAGGCGTAAAGGTTGTCAGACGCCATAATCCTGGCTGATCCTCAAGCCAGCGAATCACTTCTGGCTGATATTCGAGTAATTTTGGGTCGGCGGCTGTGTTAAAACCATATCCAGCAACAAGTAAATCAAGTCCAATTACCGCGGCCGCCATGAGGACCCAGATCGGCCGCTGTCCAGCCAGTGTTTGAGATTGGCTGGCTCGTAATACCAAGCCGCTGGCAATAAGCATTAGCGCCAGTATAGCCACCTGTTGGAACTCAAAGCTGAAAAAAGCGGCCGTGCTAGGGAAGGCATCAGCCGCTCGTTCAAGACCGAAAAAGACCCTTTCAATGATTGGTTCCAGCGAACTGTAAAAAATGAAAGACACTAGCAAACCAACTAATAGCACCAAGCCGCTCCATAAAGCCAAGCCAGCGATATAAGCTACTGGCGACGGTGGAGCTCGTAAAATAAAAAATTGGCGGAGAGTTGTAAGAACTGAAAAATGACTCGTCTTTTGCTGATATTTCTCTTTATCAAGCGCTCGGGTTGTCAGTACGTAATCCACGCCATATCCGGCCAGAACAGCCACGCTGATTGACAAGGGATATACCCACCTGAATGGTGAATGCAGTTGGTTAATACCTGGCAGCCCATAATACAGAATGGCGTAAAGAGAGGTTCCAAAAATAAATGAGAGAGATAGGAGGCTCAGCACGAAAAAGAAACTGATTTCAGACCGCCTATCAGTTCGTCGTCTTATAGCTGACCACAAACCAAGGAGGACGAAGATTAGGGAAAATACACCCAGGTAGATACCGCCTTCGACGTAATTCTTGATACCCCAATCAGTGCTATAAGCACCATGGGGATTAATCTCGCCGTTGGCGTTAGAAACGAGCGGCACTTGCTGACTGGAGAAGATGTCAAAATACTGATGATCGGCCGGACTGCCAAAGAAGTTTGGCATAGCCAAGGTAAGCAGACGCCTGGCAGGAAAGGCCCACCCCCTAATTTCCGCTAATGTTGCTGAACCTTCCCTGAAATTTGCCTGGCCAACTTCGACAAATGGAATTAACTGAACAGCCCCCAACATCAAACCGACAAGGATAAACCCTGCAAGCCAAACAACGGGTCTGAGCAGAATTTCGTACCATTGTTTATCTATTACAGCATCTTTACCAGAATAACCATCTGACAACGGTTGCTCTTTTCGCAAGATACCTATGACGAGCGATGCTAATCTCCAAACGGCAAAAAAGCCCAATACCAATAAGGTGTAATAAGTAATCTCGATATGTCCGGCTAATAGTTGCATGCCCAGGGCAATCGAACCTAATGCGGCCCAGGGCAAGGTTTTTCCTGCTCCCGTCTGGCGCGTGGCATTGTGGATGATTTTTTCGGTACAGGCGAGTAATAATGGTAGCCAGATTGCAGCCCCCAAAATCATCGGGAAAACGGCACTGCTAACTAGAAGGAACCCACTGCCTTGAAAGATGAGGCCTGAAATTCCTGAACTCGACCGCCGCATGCCCAGAACACGGGCAAGAACGTAAGTAAAAACACCCGCCAACCAGAGTTGAAACAGTGTATACCAACCATATGCCTTGGGGATGGACAGAATCAAGAATAATGAACTGAAGGGATAATAAGCTGAATGTTGCCCGGTGGCTAAGAAGGGAGTGCCTGCAAAAATATTAGGATTCCAAAGAGGAAGTTCGCCATCGCGTAAACTGTCGGAAATAAAATTCTTCCAGGCGAAATTTTCTAAAATGAGATCACTTAGCAAGCCATTATGCGGAAAATTAATTCCAAAGTCCGAGGCGGCAGCTGCCCAAGGGGACCACTGAAACAGGTTGTCGGCCGGTACCATCGTCTGATTGCCTAAGGTTACGGGCGCCAACAACAAAAGCGGCAGGATGAACAGTCCTGCCGCAATTAAGATGTCAGAACGAAATGTTTTCAGCCGACTCATAAGGGTTTAATTGCCCGATGCTTTTCTCAACTATCGGATGCCAAACGCGGTCTTTGTGTCTTCCCTTAGTGCCATTAGATAATTTAGAATTTTGGACTATTGGATCTTTATCTCGAATACTGCCATAGAATTTCCCGGGTTCGCAAGGCGGCTTCAAATTTGGCCGACCAGTTTAACTTAGACCCGCCCAGACGCCGATCTTCAAAGAAGATAGGAATCTTCTAGGCCCAAATTTCAACCACCATTATCGGCAAGTTCTTGGCCTCGCGTTAGGTCAGAATAACAATGAGTGATTTTGGCATAGACATTAAATAAAACAAGGGCTATTGCTAGCCCCTAAACTGGCGATAATATTTGTCACTACAGGACTATCTCGCCTGAATATCATCTTTTATGGCAAAGACGAGCCTCAAAATCTTAGCTAAATCGCGCGTTTTGGATCACTTCAATCAATATGACGAGAATCTTTAACTGCTTATTTACAGTAAAATAGCCTCAAGCGACTGGTGTCTTGTCAACTTTAAATAAGCAGGATTTGCCTCCGGCTGCAAGACAGTCAATCTCTTCTACACGATACATACGACCCCCGCTAACCCAGCGCAAGCCTTCCTGTAAAAGGCCAGTAGCCACATAACAAATTGGTCGGTCACTCTGTCTACCCCAACATACAGGGCAACGGTCGATATAATAAAGGTAATGATCACCGTGATCTTCTACGTAAGAAATCTGATCACTGAATTGAGTAAAAACCCGAGCCAATGCCGGCAGGCCAATTCTGACCTTCGTTTTTTCCGGCAAGACACGAAAAGCCAAATCCCCTACACCTGCCAGGGCGCCGAATCCTTTCAGACCGCGATCGAAGGTAGCCCGACCCCCTCGTAAAGATAATCCTCGACCCCCTCGAGGACCATAAATATCTAACACACCCTGACTTAGATTTGAGAAGTCAGCAAAATCAAATTCCTTATTTAAATTGCCTGGTGGGGGTTGATTTCTATATTGGGTAAGACCGGTAAGGTTTAGTAGGGCATTTAAACCATTATGCCCCATTACGTCTTCCATTGCCTCCATGAAAATGCGTGCTATGCGATTTGGGTAATAGTAGCCACTTTGGGGAACAAGATTCCTCACGTTTGCCTCCAACGGCGGCAATTGTTATTGTCGTCACTTCGATCTTTAAATAATATAATGACCTAAGTATATCAGGGGGCAAATAATCAATCAAAAGATGCCTAGGAGGCAAGGTCAAACGGATGGCTCAAGCGACAATGTACTTTCCTTCCGATTTCATATGGGGAACTGCTACATCCGCTCACCAAGTTGAAGGAAATAACGATAACAATGACTGGTGGCTATGGGAACAAGAAGATGGCCATATCATTGACAGATCACAGTCGGGCAGAGCTTGTGACTGGTGGGAGAATGCGGAGGCGGACCTTGATAGGGCGGCCGAAATGGGGACAAGAGGTCACCGTTTATCTATCGAGTGGAGCCGAATTGAACCCGAACCCAGCGTTTTTTCTGAAGAGGCACTTGATCGGTATCGCGAAATTCTTGAGGCGATGCATGCACGTGATATAGAACCCATGGTTACGCTTCACCATTTTACAAACCCCGTGTGGTTTCGGGAAAAGGGAGACTTTGATACAGATCTGGCCATTGATTATTTTCAGCGTTATACGGCTATTGTTGTAGATAGACTCGGCGACCTAATTCCCAAGTGGATTACGATCAACGAACCAATGGTGTACTTTTTGAATCGTTACTTAGACGATCGCTTTCCTGATCCGGTAGAACGTGGATGGTTAGCAGGACTGCGAGCAGTACGTCATATGTTGCAGGCACATGCTGCTGCTTATCATACAATCAAGCAAGCTCTTCCTAATGTGCTAGTCGGCACGGCCAAGCATATTCGTCCGATTCATGCCTGGCCTCCTGGTAATATACTGGATCGATGGTGGGCGAAAAGAGTATCCAGTTTTTTTAACAACTTGTGGCTAGACAGCGTGGCTACAGGTCGAATTAGATGGCCGGTTGGCGGTGGAACTATAAAGCAGCTTCGTGGCAGTTTTGATTTTGTCGGCATTAATTATTATTCGAGGTCTTTGGTTCGTTTTCCGCTTCGCTCTAAACGCCTATACGAAACCGATCTTCCTCCTAATTCGGCCGGTACCGAAGATGGATTTTTCGAGCTATATCCCTCAGGGCTATTTGAAACGATCAAATCTGTTTTACCTTACCGTCGTCCAATTTACATTAGCGAAAACGGTCTGCCCGACACGAGCGATCTTCTGAGACCAGCCTATATCCTTTCCCATTTACGCGAGGTGTGGCGGGCTATAAGCTTCAACTTCCCGGTTATGGGTTATTATCACTGGAGTTTGGTGGATAACTTTGAGTGGGAGCGAGGTTGGACGCAAAAATTTGGCTTGATTGAAATTAATCCGGAAACACAACAGCGGACATGGCGCCCTAGTGCCAATCTCTATAGTGAAATATGCCGAGGTAATTGCATCAGCAGTGACATGGCAGCTCGTTATGCGCCAGATATTCAGGCGACTCTGTTTCCAGGCGAAGCGCCCTGAAAACCGACAAAGCAAATAATCACTCAGTTTTTAATCTTCACTACTCGTGGTGGTAATCGAGTTGCAGCTTTATTTTCGTTAACCGGCATCAAACAGGCCGAGCTGTCCAAATCCTCCCACCTCCTGTGTCAAGTGTAGAAATTTAAAACAAAATCCAACGCGGGAGCAGTAGCTTTAGCGAATTGCAGTACGCTCGATTTTCTGGCCAATTGTCATCTGTCTGCGAGTACACTCTTCTATCCGATCAAGATCGACCGAAATATATAGTGTCTGGAATTTTATAGTACAGGTGATCGCCTTTTAGAACAGATGTCAGTAAATTCAAATAAATGATTTCCAAAATCAGATGACCGGATAAATAGAAATGGCTTTTTGGGAAGGCGTAGTCGCTGGATACGGAATAGCCATTCCTGTAGGCGCTATCGCCATTCTAATTATTGAAACCGGACTGCGTAGTGGCTTTAGACTCGGTTTTACGGCCGGTGCTGGGGCGGCTACTGGTGATGTCCTGTACGCAACCTTAGCTGTCATAGCCGGAGCGGCTCTGGCAGTATTCTTGGCTCCTTATGCGACACATTTACGCTTAATCAGTGGCCTTGTTTTGGTGGCTGTTGGAGCCTATGGACTTTCCAAGCTTAGAGGAGTAAACAAGGTTCAAGTAGAGTTGACAACAAAAGACAATTCCAATGGTCATTTCCGGACTTATGGCCAATTTTTAGGGATCACCTTGCTAAATCCACTTACTATCGCCTACTTTGGGGCGTTAATTCTAGGAACAAGTGTTGGACAGACATTTTCTTTAATGGACCGAATGGCCTTTGTCCTGGGTGCAGGATTGGCTTCCCTTTCCTGGCAGACATTGTTAGCCGGTTCTGGATCCTTGGCCCGGCAATACATGTCACCACGATTTCAACTATATACGAGCCTTATCGGCAATGCCATAGTGGTGGCATTAGGATTGCGCATTCTGTTAGCAATTCTATTTTCATAAGGTGTGCAAGTGATTGGCGATTTTGAAATATGTTTATAAAGTCTTGCTCGGTTTATAGGCCTAACTAATTGAAGTATAATTTACGCTAGACGAAAAAGGGGGTAGCAATTGGCAATGGAAGGATCTGGCCAGAATAAACGACATGGTCATAGATTCGACAAGCCATCAGGCAAATTGACAACGTTATTTGTTTTGGCACTAATCTTTGAGTATTTATAATAATGACATTATCTTCACTACTACACTCAGCATGCATATAAATTTATCCTACAGGCTTGTGCAAAGGCCCTAGAGACCAACGATAAGCGATAGATTCTGGTCACTGAAGGAGAATACAATGTCTGGACATTCCAAATGGTCCACTATCAAACACAAAAAGGCGGCCGCAGATGCTAAGCGGGGGAAGGTCTTCACTCGCCTAGCTAAGGAAATCACGGTTGCAGCGCGTGAAGGAGGTGGTGATACGGAAACAAACGTCCGGCTCCGTCTGGTAATAGATAAAGCCAAAGCTGCCAACATGCCCAAAGACAATATTGAGCGAGCTGTTAAAAGGGGTATAGGAGAACTAGAAGGTGGCGAATTAGAGGAAGTCATATATGAAGGTTACGCCCCTCATGGCATTGGTGTGCTCATTGAAGTGGTAACTGACAATCGTAACCGGGCAGTTGCCGAGGTGCGGCATGTTTTTAATAAACAAGGGGGTAACATGGCCGAGTCGGGAGCTGTCGCCTGGCAATTTGCTCGGAAGGGTTACATTCTCATTGAAGATGAATTTGAACAGGACGACATTTTTCTGACGGCTGCTGATGCCGGTGCAGATGACGTTCGTTTTGATGACGATATCGCCGAGATTTTTACTGAAATTGATGATCTCCAAAATGTTCGTGGCGTGTTAGAAGAAGCAGGTTTTAGGCTGAGTGAAGTAAGCGTTATCTACGATCCGAATAACCCTTTGGCCTTGGAGACTGCCGCTACCATCCAGGTGATGAAGCTGGTTGAATCGCTAGAAGATCTGGATGACGTGCAAAATGTCTATTCTTCGCTGGAAATAACCAACGAGGCGATGGTAGCCCTGGAATCAGTGTAAACTTGACATCAGAGAATTCGATGCGAATCCTGGGAATTGATCCTGGTACTGCAATTGTAGGCTACGGTATTATTGAAGAACGCGATGGCCAAGTGGATGTCGTTACCTACGGAGCAATCATAACCAAACCCAAGGATGGTGATGCCGCCCGGCGCTTACAAATAATCTACGAGTCGCTTGGCGAGCTTCTCGAGCAATATCGGCCGGAAGCGGCGGCCGTAGAAGAGTTGTTTTTCGGGCGCAATATCACAACTGCAATTCAAGTTGGCCAAGCACGGGGTGTATTGTTACTCGCACTGGCGAATGCCGGTGTTCCGATTGCCGAATATTCGCCGCCGAAAATCAAAGAAGCCGTATCTGGTTATGGAAATGCCAGTAAGCAACAGGTTCAATTCATGGTCCAAAACTTATTGAACTTAGATGAAATGCCAAAACCTGATGACGCAGCCGATGGTCTGGCAGTGGCCTGGACTCACTATCAACATTACAAATACGAACTGTTGTACAAGGGACAATAATTCATGAACCCGCCAACTATGATCCTGGAAGAAAATCCGGCGTCTAAACGTCATCTTTCAGGTTTTCTGCGTTACACAATAGAGTGGACTGATTGATGATAGCATCGCTTTCTGGTGTGGTGAACCAGATCGGCAGCAACTATATTGTTATTGGTGTTGGCGGTATTGGAATACGTGTTTTCGTTCCAAGTCCTGTTATCGAACAACTGGGAGGCATCGGCCGGAGCACCAACTTGTTCACGCATCTTATTGTGCGGGAAACGGAGCTAACTCTGTATGGTTTTAATAGTGAAGAGGACCTGCGCCTGTTTGAAATTTTGTTGGGTGTGAACGGCGTTGGACCTAAGGTGGGTTTGTCAATATTGTCTACCCTAAGTCCAGATGTGCTTAAAGGGGCGATTGCTCGAGAAGAGACGGCCGTCTTGCAGCGAGTTCCAGGGATTGGGAAAAAAACGGCCGAACGAATCATGTTTCAACTCAGAGATAAACTCGATTTCACAGCCGATGTCGCTACCTTGCCGTTTGTTAGTGATGTGGATGGTGATGTCATCGATATTCTAACTTCCTTGGGCTTCAGTATTGTAGAAGCCCAAAGTGCACTGCAAAATATTCCCCCTGATGTCACCGATTTTGACGCCCGAGTACAAGCAGCTTTGCAATACCTGGACCAAGCATAATCGTCACAAACGCTTACCACAAATGAGCCAATCATGCTCACCTTTCTATTGGGCACAGTCTCAGCGGAGCCAATTCCAAATTCTTTATTACCTTTTTGTCACAAATCGTTCGCAATTGGTGTTTAGAAGAGTATAAAACCAATGGTGGATAAGACGTCGAAAGGGAATCCAGTGGCAGCTATCTCTGACAATGTGCTTATTGAGCGACTAAACCAAGGCGATATCGCCTCATTTGAGACGTTGTTTTTTCGTCATTATGATCGAGTTTATGGTCTTCTTTTTCGATTACTAGGTAATCGAGTTGAAGCAGAAGATGTCTCTCAAGAAGTGTTTATCAAATTGTATCAAAAACCTTTAAGTGGCCGGCGAGACCATAATGTGAGTGCCTGGTTATATCGTGTGGCCACCAACAAAGGTTACAATCAGATTCGTGGCCGTAATCGTCGTTGGCGCAGAGACTTGATCCTGGTTTCTGATGCTACGGATGCGCCAATGGACCCTTCCGATCTTGCAGACCGGAATGATTCAATCACAATCGTACGGGCAGCGTTGCTACACTTGCCTGAGCGCCAAGCCAAGCTATTGCTCCTAAGGCAAATGGGCTTGAGTTACGCCGAATTAGCTGACACTTGCGATATATCGCCTGGCTCTGTAGGTAAGACATTATCCAGAGCGGCCGATGCCTTTCGTGTTGCTTATGAGAAGGAAAATAGAGGTCGTGGATTGGTTCCCTAAAAAGCCAATGTGCAAAAAACCACTAGAACCTTCCGAGGGGAAGAAGTCAGATGTCCAAATCAGAAGATAACATTCAAGATGTGTTGGAAAATCTATCGCTCCTATCTCCGAGCGCTGCCGATGCATCCCGACCTACCTCAGAGGCACTTGCCCATCTTACACAGCGTGTACAAGGTAATGATAGGCAATCATTCTCCTGGAGGATAACAAACATGTTTAGACGAAAATATGTATTCGCTTCTTTGTCCGTGATTTTGCTACTCTTGATTGCTTTTAGCTTTCCCGGTGTTCGAGCAGCAGCAAGTGATTTTTTGGGATTATTTCGAGTAGATAAGTTTGCTCCGCTATCGATAACACCCGAGCAACTGGCCCTTCTGGAGGAGATCGCGGAATCAGGCCTGTATCCAGGCGAGATTGAAATGATCGAAGAACCGGGAGAACCAGAATATTTAAGCTCATTGTCTGAGGCCGAAAATAGAACGGGTTGGTCTGTGCGTAGTCCAGGCGATCTCGAAAATCCAGACAGTGTGTATTACATGAGTGGTGGCAGTGGAAGGTTGATTGTAAATGTAGAGAATGCCCGAACGATTCTTGGGATAGCAGGCGTTGATCCGGCCCTGATTCCTGATAGTCTGGATCAAGCGGCTGTTGAGGTAACCGTCTACCCAAGCGTTAGTCAAAATTGGAATGAGGGCATTGTCCTTTTGCAATCGCCAAGCCCTCAAATTCTATATCCTGACGATGTTGATGTTTCCGCCTTAGGCTCTGCCTTGCTGCAGGTTTTAGGTATGGAGCAGGCCGAGGCAGATAGCATTGCTGCTAATTTCGATTGGACCAGCACACTTTTGGTTCCGATTCCAGAGAATATGGCCTCCTTCAATGAGGTTCAAGTGGACGGCGAAGTAGGTTTAGCTCTGAATAGCTTAGATGGCAATAATGCAGCCATCTTATGGCAACGAGAAGGTGTCGTTTACGTACTCAGTGGCGCCGACACTAGGCAGCTATTGAATGCAGCCAATTCCCTTCGCTAGATGTTTGTTGACATAAATTTAAGCAAAAGATAGGATTAGATCGTACTATGTTCAAATCCTATCTTTTACTTCGTCGATAATTCGTTTTCGATAGTTGATTGATGACCGATTCTGCCATCCATGCCCAGGGACTTCGCAAAGTGTTTGGTGAAAAAGTTGCTGTGGCTGATTTCTCTCTTCAAGTGCCCCGTGGCGAAGTGTTTGGTTTCCTTGGGCCAAACGGTGCCGGAAAGACGACGTCCGTTAAAATGATGCTGAGTCTCATCAAACCAACCTCCGGCACAGCTACGTTGCTTGGAGAACCACTTGGCAATCGGGCAACTCGCGGAAAGATAGGCTTTTTACCCGAACATTTTCGTTTTCATGAATGGCTACGAGCAGGCGAGTTCCTTGATTTACATGGAAGTCTATACGGGATGAGTGCTGCAAAACGGGCTCAGGTTATTCCTGAATTGTTGGACTTGGTGGGTTTAAGCGCTCGAGCCGAGACAAGGTTGTCAGCCTTCTCTAAGGGGATGCTTCAGCGAATCGGACTGGCTCAGGCTCTGTTAAATGATCCCCAACTCGTATTTTTGGATGAGCCAACTTCCGGTTTGGATCCACTCGGTCGTCGATTGGTGCGAGATATTATCCGGGATCTTCGTGAGAAGCAGATAACAGTCTTTTTGAACAGCCATTTGCTAAGTGAAATTGAGCTTACCTGCGATCGGGTTGCCTTTATTCGAGAAGGCGAAATTATTAAGGTCGCTACCCTAGCGGAATTACAGCAACAGCAGTTGCAATTGGTAATTCGAGTTGGCCAAGCCGATCAAAATCTGTTATCGGGATTGAATCAATTTGGTTCTGATGTGAAATTTGATAATGGGACTGGGAAAATAAAATTGACTTTGGAAGATGAAAATCAGATACCAGGACTGGCAAATTGGCTGGTAGCCCAAGGTCAGACTCTATATGAACTTAGCCCTCAGCGACTTTCCTTGGAGGACCAGTTTCTCGAAATTATCGGAAGTGAAATGTACGATGCATAGTTGGTTTAAAAAAAATTCAGAAAGAGAACAAAGCCTCCAAATTGACTGGATATTTGGATTGAGGTGACATTATTATCAGGCAAGTAGTTAACATAAAGCAAAGCAATTATTCAATGACAAATCAAGAATTTGACATAATGTATCAACTGTTCATAAACTCGTTGCCCGAAAGATCAGCATCATGGTCGTAAACACTATTTTTCACCTAACCATTAGAGAAACTCAACGCCGGCGAATTCTGTGGATCGGTTTGATAATGGGGGTAGGATTTTTAGTCATATTTGGCCTTGGATTCCATTTCGTTTATGTTGATGTAACGAGAACCCTATCACCCGAAGAGTTTCAATTCCCCTTCCTATTTTTGACCCTCGCAGGAGTCTATGCAACAAACTTTCTAGTTATTATGGTGGCTGTTCTAATTTCCGTGGCCACTGTATCAGGTGAGATTGAATCTCATACCATCGAAAGTCTATTGACTAAACCTATCCGCCGCTGGGAATTACTTTTAGGTAAATGGCTTGGATATGCGGTAATTATATTTTTTTACGTCTTGCTACTCCCAGGTGGAGTGATGCTTATTGTGTATTTACGGGCAGGATTTGCCTTAGAAAACGTTGTCGCAGGTTTATCATTGATTTTTTTGGAAGGACTCATTGCCTTATCAGTTAGTATGGTTGGAGGGACCCGCCTATCAACTTTGGCCAATGGTGCTTTAGCTTTCATGCTCTTTGGGATTGCCTTTATTGGTGGGTGGATTGAACAAATTGGTGCTATTTTACAGAATGAAACGGCCGTAGATATAGGTATTGTTACAAGCCTGATAATGCCTACAGAGATCCTGTGGAAAAAGGCATCTTCTTATTTCGAACCTCAGCTAGTGACAGGTTTCGAATTTGCTGGTCCTTTTAGTGTTTCTTCCCGGCCCAGCGACTTGATGATCGCCTATGCGATCATCTATGTTGTGGCTCTCATGGGCTTTGGAACCTTTTTGTTCTCAACCCGAGATTTATGATCACAATTGTTAGGCAGCCAACTACACTTGTTATTGAATAGCATCAAAAGATAAGAAGTGGCGGCTGTGTTTATCTGCTAGTCATTTAGGCTAAGTCAACATTCCCACCTGAAAATCAATTGAATATTCCTGTATAAATCTTTAAGTCTGAGCCTGTGATAAGGGATGCTTAGCCAATCCGGCTGGCATGCTATAATGGGTGCCTTACCGCCCATGATTTCGATAATTCAGGTGAAGAAAGGCGATGCAAGCGACGAGCACTGCTCCCCAAAATTCACAGATACCAAGACGGCCGAACTGGATTCGTAATTTCAGTTGGTTTTTAGCAGGTCCGATCATAGCCTTTGTTCTAATCAGTATATTTGCTGCTTTAGCGATTATTTCCTATCAATATCAGCATCAGGAGCGGATCTTCACTGGCATTTCTGTTTGGGGTACTGATCTTAGTCGATTGAGTCGGGAAGAGGCAGAACAGGTTATGGTGGAATCATTTCCCTATAGCTCTGAAGAGGCTATCACCTTTCTAGACTCGGACACTGGTCAAGAGTGGATTTATTCCATGTCTGAACTCGGAATGACTTTTGACGCTCTAGGCACCGTGGATGCAGTTTACAGTATTGGACGACAAGGCGGACCATTTGAGAGACTGAGAGAACAATTTTCCTCTTGGTATTACGGTCACCAAATTTCGCCCATTGTGATACTTGATGAGGGCCAAATTGACCAAGTCACTTCTGATATCGCCTTGCAGATTAATCAACCGGCGACAGATGCTAGCCTTATCTTTGAAGGATCAGACGTGGGTTTTGCCTCGTCTCAAATGGGACGAAGTTTGGACACGAATGATACCAGAGCGAGGCTAATGGCTACACTCGGCGGATTGAATGAAGCTAAAATTCAACTCCTTGTTCATGAGACTTCACCGCGGGTTGACGATACAAGTGACGCGGCCAACGAGATTCGCCAAATAATGTATGGACCTATGACTCTATACTTGCAGCAACCGCTTGCAGGAGTGGATTTAGAAAAAGTAGTTGTTACTCAAGATCAGCTAGCCAAATGGGTGCGAGTAAATACTGTGGAAAATGAACAAGGAGAGGCTTCTACCCAGGTATTCCTCGATGAAAATGCGATACGAGCCTTCCTAGCTCCCTACGAGACATTAGTACAGCGAGAACCGGAAAACGCTCGTTATTATTTTGATGATAGCACGCGAGAATTGGTCTTAATTGAACCGCATGTTAACGGCCGAACACTTGATGTGGAAGCTACGCTGGCCAAGTTTCTGGAACAGGTCCGATCGCCAAATCGATCGATGCCCTTTGCTTTAAAAGAGATCGTACCGGTTGTACACTCTGGAGCTTCTGCCGAAGAGTTAGGAATAACTGAACTGGTGAGCGAGAGTACCACTTGGTTTTTTGGCTCTGCTAATGAGCGCATGCACAATATTGCCCGCGCGGCAGGAAACTTCTATGGTGTTGTTATCGCTCCAGGCGAAGAATTTTCATTCAATCAGTTTTTAGGTGAAGTAAGTGCCGAGCAGGGATATGCGAAGGGGCTCATTATTTATGGCGGCCGAACAATCGAAGGTATTGGAGGCGGCGTCTGCCAAGTAAGTACAACGGCTTTCCAGGCCGCCTTTTGGGCTGGATATCCGATAACAGAAAGGTGGGAACACGGTTATCGCGTGGGTTACTACGATGATGGTGAAGGCCCTGGGATGGACGCGACAGTCTATTCGCCATTGGTTGATTTTCGATTCCTGAATGATACGCCTCATTATTTGCTGATTGAGAATTACTATAATGAGGCTAATTCGTCTCTGACTTTTAAGTTTTACAGTACCAGCTTGGGGAGATCGGTAATAAAAGAAGGCCCAGTGATCGAGAATGTCGTTCAAGCGAATCCTGATGTTTGGGAGCTTAATGAGGAGTTAGAGACTGGTGAGGTAGAGCAGGTTGATTGGGCTGTCGAAGGGGCCGATGTAACCGTCGCCCGTACGGTTTTGAATGCCAGCGGTGAACTATTACGTCAGGATGCCTTCGTTAGCAACTATATTCCTTGGCAGAATATCTATCAATATGGTCCAGGGGTGGAGATACCCGCGGTAGAGTCAATTCCGAGTGAAGGCGCTTAGTCAAGCCTTGCCAAACTCTTAAAGTATTATTCCTCGTTCGTATCATTTGATTTTACCTTAGCTCTCTATTGCAGTTTAAATATGGCTGTGTTATTATACTGAACATAATGTACGCGCCGATTGCCTGCACTCATTATCTCATTATTTCATTGCTTTACTCAGACAAGTGCGATATAGGTGAATCTTAATTGATCCGAATTATGATATAGGTCGAGATTAAGTCACATTTACCGCTACCTCAATCAGGTAATTGATTGAGGTTCCAAGTCTGTATACCAGTTAATCGGGCGAGCGTACATTACGTACGCTCGTTTTTTATTGATAGATTACCTAGATTTATTTGGCGAACAAGAAAATGCAATTAAGCAATGAGTTTTTTGCCCGAATTATTGGTGCTTTTATTGGCTCCGTGATTGCCGCCTATATTGGTGCCCGGTTGGCTGTCTGGCTTGATGTAACGGAGCAACTTTCCGCATACATATTGATTTTTGGATTACTTGGGTTCCTGATAGGACTTATTCTGACGCCTATTTTTACGGTACGGCCAATGCGCCGGATACGAGGCGCGCTTGCTGGAATGCCGGTAGAACGTCTAGTAGCAATCATAGGTGGTATATTTCTCGGTCTTGTCGCCGCATCACTACTTACCCTGCCCTTGTCGACACTGCCCAACCCCTTTCGTCAGATCGTACCCATTGCCGCCGCAATTGTGCTTTGTTACCTGAGCGTTGTCATACTGACGCTTCGCCAAAACGATTTGCGCACTTCCCTGAGTTTCCTGCGATCAAATCGTTCACCAGCAAATAGTACATCTAAAACGGAAGAACAAGTAATCTTGTTGGATACAAGTGTCATCATTGACGGCCGTATCACCGATATAAGCAAAACTGGCTTTATTCGGGCGACGTTGCTGGTACCTAACTTTATTTTGTTGGAACTACAACATATCGCCGATAGTTCCGACCCAATGCGCCGTAACCGCGGCCGAAGAGGGATGGACGTATTAAGATATTTGCAGCAAGATTGTCCTATTCCTGTCCGCTTCACCGATATGGATGTGACCGATGTTCGAGATGTCGACAGTAAGCTAGTAGCTCTAGCACGAGATCTTGCTTGTCCCATTTTGACCAACGACTACAATTTGAATCGGGTAGCCGAATTACAGGGAATCATCGTATTAAACATTAATGAGTTGGCAAATGCGGTGAAGGCAGTATTCCTTCCTGGTGAGCAATTATCGGTAAAGATTGTTCAGGAAGGAAGGGAGATTGGGCAAGGGGTAGCCTATCTCGAAGACGGCACGATGGTTGTGGTTGAAGAGGGCAAGGATCATCTGCATGATAATATTGGTGTTGTCGTCACCAAGGTTCTACAAACTACAGCCGGACGAATGATCTTCGCTCGTCCGCAAACGGCGACCTGATAGGCTGCAGTCTAATCCAGGAAATTTTCATTTTTTGATTCTTTGAACCTTCGATATTGGAAGCTCATTTTTCAGCAGATGGCCTTAATCATATTGTGCTGCATGCTTGTCCGCAACGATTTCTTTACCATGTTTGAGAATAGGAACGATGGCCGAGTATCTTTATCGCCGTAATACTGTCTTAGAGGCCTTACGAAGCAACAGGCGCAAGATATATCATCTCTGGTTGCTTGAAGGAGCTCGGCAACTAGGTCCCATTAACCATGCAGCCAAAACGCGGGGAGTGGCCATCCAGAGAACGGACAAGCAGCATCTTTCGCAGCTGGCCGGAACTGGTGCGCATCAAGGAGTTCTATTGGAGGTAGGCCCATATCTATATAGCAGCCTTGAAGAGATGTTAGCTCTTGCGGCTGAGCGAAAAGAACAGCCTTTCTTGTTATTGCTAGACTTACTTCATGGACCTCAGAATATCGGTACTTTGATCAGAACAGCCGAGGCGTGCGGCGTTCATGGAATTATTCTTCAAGACCGGCGTGCCCCTGATATTACCCCAAGCGTGGTGATGTATTCGGCAGGTGCAACTGAACATCTTTTGATCGCCCAGGTTACGAATCTTGTGAAGACAATTCAATATCTAAAGTCGGTCGAAGTTTGGGTAGCAGGATTGGATCTGGCTAAAGATGCAGGTCAACTGGGCCAGATAGACCTAAATATGCCAATCGCTGTTGTTGTTGGCCATGAGGGAAAAGGTCTGCGACATTTGATACGTGAGAATTGCGATTTTTTACTCCAATTGCCCATGAGGGGAAAAGTTGCTTCCTTGAACGCGGCCGCGGCGGGGGCCATTATGCTCTATGCTACTTGGCAAGCACGCGGATTCGAAGGGAGTCTCTAAAGATCTGGCGGTAATCAGTTGTTAACTCCAATAACTGGGCAACATTTTTCCGTCAAAAGTAAATGCTGATTTTAATCGCTTTTTCCCGAGCTAATTCTTAGAACACATTCTCAAATTTCTCGAAATAACTGCATAGATCAAACTTAGACACCTTGGCGAAAAGATCATCTTAATCATCTGAAGATAGATCATCGTCCCTTTTCCCAGCATTATTTTGCTGGTCGGTGAGCAACCTTTTAATTTCCACTAACTGCTGTTCAATCTCGGCCAGTTTTTTGTCTTTCTCAGCGGATTTAGGTGAAAACGCATTGGCCAAATAGCCAGTCAGAACACCGACCATGGCAATCCCCGCGGTCATCAATATAAAGCCGATAAGGCGTCCGGAGTTGGTAACCGGCACGAGATCACCATAGCCTACAGTTGTCATCGTAACCCAAACCCACCACAGAGCATCGCCGGCATCGTCAATATCGCCGTTAGGTGCCCCGGCTTCGAAGTTCAAAATAAAGATGCTGGCGAGAAGCGCCAGAATTAATATGGCAATAACTGTTGTTAATAGGGCACTTTCACCCCGCTTCTCGCCGAGTGACTTGAGCAGACCTTTGCCGGTCGTTTCCTTTAAGTAGCGACGAACTCGAATGATGCTGGCAATTCGCAGGATTCTTAAGAAGGGAAGCATTGGAAGGCTACTAATGAGATCAAGCCACCCCCATTTTAAGTAGTTTAGCCGGCTGTTTGATGTAACAACGTTTCGTAAGAAGTCATAAAGGAACACGAAACTAAGCATGGCATCGATTGCCAGAAATATCGATTGGGTTGACTCTTTAACCGGAATGATGAAAATGAAAATCCAGGAGATAACAGCATAAAAGGACATGATAACGATAAAAAACCGATAAGTGGTGCTCGCCGGTCCTAAAGCTATGTTGTTTTCATTCTTCTTGCCTGATTCGGACATACCCAAACTCCAACTGTATTATTCTTCTCTTTGACAATGATTCGGGTGTAGAATAAAACTCATTTAATTGACAGCATAGGCTGACATGCACTCCCCAGGTAAAAATTTTGACTATGTAGAAAAATCAATGATAGACTAAGTAGTAATTTCCTTGACGAATTGGCTGAGACTTCCTTCCTTGAAGACAACTGACTGTTTTCCTCCAGTAGCATCTCGATTCCATTTGACCAAGCGAACCCGATCCTCGCCGATTTCGATTGTTGTAATGCCATCGCTATACAGACCACACCCTGAGTTGAAATAACATGGCCGGGGCTCGACAGTTGAGTCTATTTCGATAGCCCGGCCTTTTGCTTTTTCGTCCTCAAATTCTGCTTGAATTCGAGCAATTTGCCTGTTTTTCTTGCGCAATGTTGAACGCGAAAGTCTGGAATCTGAAAGTTCGGCTGTCAAATCAGCTATTTTGTCCAAAAGCTCATCGGCCCTTGTCTTAGAGGCAAATACGGCTCTATGGGAGTGGCCGCAAAATACGATTACACGTCTCTTTTTAGCCCAGGCATAATAGGTGCGTTCATAGTCACTGGCTACTGGAGATTTTGTTGCTGCTCCGTGCCCGTACAGACCTGTAATCTTGGCCAACGGTTCAATGCCCCGAAACACCCTCACAAAGAAGCGACTAAACCAGGCGTATTTGTCCGAATCAATGCTTCCCTGATGACCATGTACAAATAAGATCCGAACGTTTCCAGAGGCATCTTTCATCTTTAATGCCTCGTCGGCTAAGCCATGCTTTTTGCTGATGACCTTGGTGGGATCTTGGAAGCCTCCCCATTCGAAATCGTGGTTGCCGAAGATGCGGTGGACCCGATCTTCGCCGAAGGCGCGAATCTTGGCATAGACCGACGATTCATATTTTTTCCGTATTGCTGGTAAATCAAATTGCCAGAATTCTTCGATATCACCCAATAGAATGAGCGTATAATCTTCTTGGCGATAATGATCAAGCGCATGTAATAATGCTGGTTCGTTTAGATAAAAGTCGTCAGCTTCTCCGCCATCGCCCATATGCGTGTCACTGATGATGGCATATTTTTTGCCGCGTGAATCCAGTGTCTTGACATTTTTATCTCGCCAAAGGGAGTCAAGACTATTCCATGTATTACGTTTGTCTAGTGACATTTTGTTAGCTCCTTAGGCTGTCAACAGGTAACGACAGAAATAGATCTACTATCTATTCTTCGAACAGTGAATTTTTGCCCGAATTCTCTGCATGGACCAAATAATAAATATTGCCGACGCCAGATATGATTTACTGCCCTTCGTCTCTAGTTGCTGCATTCCAGAACGATATTGTCTGAACCTGAAAGGTTTGTGGATAGACATCTATTGGCTGGACTTCTACTAAATCGAATCCAGCTCTGATCAACCTGCGTGCGTCGCGGGCAAATGTAGCGACATCCGAGCTAGAATAGATCATTTTAGTCGGCCGCCTGCGAGCTATTTCGTCAATAACAGTTGGCGGGAGGCCTTCTGATGGTGGATCCAAAATTAAGACATCAGTTTCAATGTCTAGGAGAGGGGTAATCTCTTCCACAAGCCCTTCATAAAGGCTAACGTTGTTGAGATTTTCTAGATTATGGGCTGCGTCACTATTAGCGTCCGGGTTTATTTCAACAGCTGTCACGGTTGCGACCTCTGGGGCTAGAAAAGAAGTTAAGATTCCTGTGCCCGAATAAAGTTCCAGTAGGTTTTCAGTCCCTTCAAGATCCAAAAAACCGATTATTGTGTCAACTATCTTTTCTGACATTAGTGGGCTAACGTGAAAGTGGCATCCTGCAGTTATTCGAAAATCTCGTCCTTTGATTGTCTGCAATAAGTAGTTGTCGCCGATCAGATTGGCGGCCGTGCCATTTGACAGTAGCATGGCCACTGAAATCGGAAAATCAGCCTCTAAGGTTGGTGGATCATTACCGGCGATGTCGATGATAGCCATCAAAGTATCTCCCTTGCCTACCCGTAACCGAAGTTTCCATAGACCTGGAAGAATTAGATCGAAATCCTGAATAAGCGCCAACAATCGTTCATGAATTATCAAACATGTCTCAATGGGTATGACTTGGTTTATGGTCGATGACCAAAATCCAGGCTTACTTTCCTTTGTTGGACTGAACTCGATCTCGGCCGCATAGGCCCAAGGTGAAGGGTGGGCCAAAGTTGATTTGACCGGAGCATCTGAAATTCCCCCTAAGCGATCAAGTTGCTCTCGGACCACCCCCTCTTTGAGTTTAAGCTGTTCCGGATATGAAATATGTTGGAAATGGCAACCACTACAGATGCCGAAATGTGGACAAAGAGGTTCAGATCTTTTAGGCGATGCCTTTAATATTTCAACGATTCGCCCGCGTGCAAAACGTTTCTTTTCTTCGGTGAGCTCAACCACCACCTGCTCATCAGGAATGCCAAAGGGCACGAATACCATTCGGTTATCGTCGTCGCGACCAAAAGCGACCCCCCCATTTCCCATACCAGTCAATCTTAAGGGTATTTTCTTCATGCTTAATTGTTCTAAGTCCGATGCACTAAAACCAGAAATATAATTCTTGTCTTCTACTCTCTAGGACCATCATTATCCGTCAACCTATTCGGCCGGTTGCTACTAACATAGTGAACGAAGCGATGAACCAGTGAATTAAGAATGGATAAAGGAAAGAACGAGTTTGCCAAGAAACATAGCCGAAGGCCGCGCCTCCGAAGAGCGTGCTAAGCGTCTCTAACTCGGGCTTGCCCAGATGCATGAAGGCAAAGGGTACTGCCTGGAGCCAAATTGCCGGACCCGGACCCAAAACGGCCGCAAGGCCAAACAACATGAAACCACGCCACATGAATTCCCAGCCAAATAGGTCAGCGGCAGTGATGTAAATTAAGAAGGCTGAATTTTCTGGGGCCTTGGCTGTGTAATAACTTTGCATAGCCGGCGTTCGAGCCACAAACCATAAGACGATGCCCATTCCGAGACAGCCAATAGCTGTCCAGAATAATCCTTTTCGCCATTGTCCTATATGAAAGCCATAATCCGCTGGCTTATCGCGAAAAATGATTAAAATTACGGCCATCGGGATAATAAAATAAAGAACCAATCGATCATAAGCCTTAACACCGGTTATTCGATGTCCATAATAGTCAATCATTGGCAAAATGGTGCCCATGATGATGATAAGCGTGAGCTTTAGATCAAATTCAATACCGCCGATTGTCAGGGTTTTTCGGACTTTCATGGCGCGGGGGCAATTCCTACCAGAAGTGTCAATCGATCGGCACCTTCATTTTTTACTCCGTGGGCAAGACCTGCTGGAGCCCAGACTACTTCACCAGAAGCGGCCGAAATTGTTTCTTTGTCCAAACTAAATTGGCCGGTACCTTCAATAACATAATAGAATTTGTCTTGATCCGGGTGATCATGGGATTGTTGAACTTGTCCGGGCTCAAGACAGTTTAACCCCAGTAATAACGTGTCGCTTCGGAAAAGCGTCGTTTTGTAAAATTTACTTTCGTTTATTCCCACATGTTCGCTAACCAACTTAACCAGATTCATAATGACCTCTATGCTAGTGATTGACGCAAAGGCGATCTTAACAGGGTAGCATTGTCTTTTTTTGGCGCGTACAAACGAAGGTAAACCCTTTTTGCCGACGATCGCATTGTTGATTATAACAAAAAACGTGTCCGGTCATTGACCGGACACGTTTTTGATTAAATTAGAATTTTGAAAAGTCAGATTACGTCACCCTAGATATGCTAAGATCTGAGGCTAATGGTGTCTATTTGCCTCGGTCAGTGACGTAGTTGCCTTAAGTATACCTAGGCTACCTGACCAATTTCTACCATATTATTTAATACTTTCTCCATAGCCATCGAGTGTCCACATACAGATCGGGAGGCGAAAAAAGTACAATCACATTCCCAATTCCCATTGTTGTAGCTAACGACGTGGGCGTCGTTGTCTCCCTGTATTTTTACCCGAAATGTCTCAAACTGAATGCGCTCTCTCTCCTCGGCATATATTTTTGCCTTTTCAATTTTGCCGATCATGCCATAGTCCATATTTCTCTCCTATTGATAGCTAAAGCCACTGGCATAGGCCTGTCCATAGTCGGTAAAGGAAACAAAAAGCGCACGCCTAGGGCGTGCGCTGTGAACTCTCATTCATATAGCGGTGAGTATGTGGCTTCACCGTGCATATTCTAAGTATATCCATGAAAAGGTCTATGTCAATCGTTGCGAGAAGCGAAAGTGCTCTTTCGTAACCTACGTTTTACCTACGCTCTGCAATGTATGTTAAACAGGGACCTGACCTAGTTCGGCCGGGGATAAATATCGGGTTATTTAGCTCCCATCACTCTAATCTGGGCAAGAGTAAGATGCGTATCGATAAGATGACCATCGTCAGCCACAATACTCGGCTGATTGCCGTCTTGAGCATCAATCAGAGATATCACGATGGAATATCGACCGGCAGGTGTATCTGGCGATACTAATATTGAGTGTCTATCTTGGAGTTGTTGGCCCGAGCGCCAGGTGTATGTTGGCGTTGCACCGGAGTCGGGCCGTGCTTCAACTGCGGCCCAATCATGGCCTTCTTCATCCACCAGCTTGATCTGAACGAGGTAATCGGACCCAACATCCTCAAGCGCATGCCAAAACAAAGTGAGATTTACGGAATCACCAGGTGCAACTTCACGCTCGTCAAAATCATAACCCACAAGCTCTAGCTCTTGGTTGAAATTCTGATTTTGAGGATTGGGCATATTTCCGTCTCCAGGCAACAGTCGTAAGTTGGCCAATTCGAGCGAGTCACCCAGCGGATTTTCATCTTGATCATAGACGGCTAAACGGTAGGCATCTGGAGCATAATAGCCGATGCTAACTGTTGCCGAATTCGGAACATAGGCAGTCTCCGGTACATATATTCGTATCGACTCAATGAAACGATCACCCGGTTGCCATTGGGCACTTGGAAAATTGCCCAGACCTGGATGGGTATCACGTTGGGCGACCATTGTCTGAGCTTCATCCATAAGATGAACAAATAGCAAATAATTACCAGGAGGTTTTCCCGTAACTTCCCAGTACAATTTCAGATCAAGCGGCTGCCCAGGCATGATTTCCGTATCACTGAGTTCAAAGCCCAATAAGGTAATTAATCCATCGAAGCGGGCATTGACTGGATTGATAATCAGTGCGTCTGCAGGTATTGGAGGTGGCTGAGCATAGGCGGGCGCCAGATAAAAAAACAGGACAACTAAGGCCAACGAGAACATAGTCAAGGAAATAATTGCGGCCGACACGCTAGCTAAAGAAATCGTAACCCGGGATTTATCATTACCCGTCGCAGTCCGTTTCCCCCACTTTTTTATCCAGGTATTTGCTTCGACTAACAATTGATATAGGCCATAGGAGATTAAAATCGCCAGGGCGGAAATCGCTGGGAAAAAGAAACGCCCGTTCGGACCGGCTGGGCTAACAAGCATGTAATTAAAAAGGACAATAAAAAATAAAGACACATTGGCCAATAAAAATAATAAGACCGTGCGCTCATTGCCTTTAGCCCGGCGAAAATAACCTAGTAAGACCCCGAACAGTCCTGCTGCCACAAACACTTTCAAAGCTGTATATATGAATTCCGGTAAGGGAATTTGGCCGAAGCCAAAGCGTCCCCATAGGGTGGTCCAGGCATAAGGTAATTCTGAAATGGCCAAGCCAAAACTATCTAGCGGATCCCGACTCCCCCAAAGTTGGGTAACCTGCTCAAAGCCCGTAGGCTCACCATAAAGACGTATATTGCGAACAAACCACCATCCCGCCGTCAATCCCACGATCAAGAATAGTAATAGATTCACAACAAGAACCAGCTGCAAACGTTTCATTCTTGTTGAAGGGTCGTTACGCTCAGAGGTGGGATTCAAAGCAGCCTTATCAGTTAAGATCGGCTTTTTCCAGGCCGCCCAGATAACAGCAATTTCTATTAATAGGATGACTGCTGCGAGATTGAATTTACTCATCAAGGCCAAGGCAAACAAGAAGCCAAAAATTACACCATAACGCCACGTGAGTCGGGCTGGTTTGACAAGAATAAGTACACAAGCGTAGGTTACGGCCGCACCGCTAAAGGCAGCGATAATGTCATTATTGATTGCCCCTGACATATAAAGAAACATTGGATTGAAGGCAACAATACCTGCTGCACCAAAAGCAATACCCAATTTATTAGGCCAGACGCTGCGGGCGGTTAACCAAGTCAGAAACACGACCCCGGCACCTACGAGTACATTTATAAACCGGGTTATATGGGCAGCCAGGGCATCTCCTGACCAAGGAAACCCCTCGTCTGGGCCATGCAGGTACTGATTCTTATTATCTCGGCCTACATCCCAATAGCGGTAAGCCCAGAAGGGATTTTCAGGTGGTGTGTCGCAAATATCGCTTCCGCTATCGATCCAGGCCGTCGACAAAGCACCTACGGCATATATTAGCGGAGGATGGTGGCTCTGAGATCGACAAGGCTCTTCCCCCTGTACTGGAAGCTTCCCAGTTGTGGCGATAGTCCGCACAAATCGATAGTGTCGGAGCTCGTCGGAAGCCTCGTATAGCGGATTTATTATGCTATAGATCGAAGCTAACAGGACAAAGATTAGCAGAAGCAAAATGAGCAGCCATAAAGCTGACCTTTGCTTCTTTTTTTGGTTATCGACGTTCAATCAAACAGCTCGCCTGGTTTACTGTCGCTTCTTCAATCGAGTCGCAGCAGTGTTAGTGGATATGATTTTCATTGATTCAAGCTAATTATGACAGAGGGCGAATCCTCTAGCGAAAATCGTTATCCGATTTCAATTTCAATATGATCACGGCCGTCTTCAGTCAATATTCGGTTGCCATCCTTCGGATCGTAAAGTCCAAAAACCAGCAAATGGGGTTTATTATCCTGTGATAAGGAAAGAATGTGCACCTGCTCGAACCGGTCACCAGGTAACAAGGTTGTCGGGTCAACCCACAGGCCATCGTCGCTTGCTATAAGCTGACCTTGTGAGTCTAATAATTGGGCAAATACGCTTAATCGCGGTCCAGAATAGACACCAGGTGGCGCCGGATTACTCGTTAACGGAACATCAGGCATCTGTAACTGGTGTCTCAGTTCCCAAGTTAAGTGCAGCCTTTGGCTTTGCTTGTCAAAATGACTGTCCAAAAGGCACAAACCATTCTGAAAGCAAACTGGTTCGCCTTCAAGATCAATTTCGCCACTTATGGCAGCCAAATCATAATCCCCGGCAACGTTTTGAGAAAGAGAATCATACAATTCGCTTTTAAAGGCCGGACCTTCAACTGGCCTTATAAACGTTAATAGATCGCTCTCATCAATGGGCAACATGACGGCTCGCTCAGGATAATACCAGCGGGGATGAACCGATGAATCGGCAGCAAGGTCAGTGGTTAGGGCCAATTTATCCCAAGGACCCGCGAGTAGACTGCCCACGGCAAAATCGGTCAGATTTTCGTGTTGGTTAATGTATTGAGCCAGTTCATGAATATCGGCCCGATACAAGAATCGAGTCATGCCTCGCTCCGGCCACTTAAAATAATAATCAGGCAGGTCGCGCCAAGCTATACCTACTATCAATAATAGGCCAACAACCAGCGGTACCCAATTCTTAACATTGTTTACGGTCCTAGGTTTATTCAAAGGTAATCTTAGATGCCCCAGAGAAAAGATGGGTAAAGCTAGCAGGATATAACTTGCTGATTGGGCGATGATAGTATGACCCAAGCTAGCAGGCGGCACGCTGACAAACCCAGGTGATATGCCTATCAGCCACCAAACAACCAAGAAGGCACCAGCAATTTCATAATGCGGAGTGCTTTTTGGACTTCCCTCCTGAGAATCCCTTAAAAAGGAATGAAATTTCCGTATTAATGGCTTCAATGCGTACCAAATTGCTATGATTACCCCAGTCCAAAAAAAGACAGCGGCAATTGGTCCGAATACAGGTCGAAAGGGAATATTGTAAAGCCACTCTTCATCACCGTAACTATGAAACATGCTAACAGTTTGATTAATGTGCTCGAATAAGGGCTTAAAATTACCATTCTGAGCCTGAACAACAGGAACGGCCAATTCCTGCACTCGAGATTCTGATTCAGGTTGTTGCGAGAGGGTCACTAAGAGTGGCACAGCGATAATGGCCGCGATACCAAACATGAGTAAAAGACCCGCCAGACGCTTCTTGATCATTGTCCTGTGGAACAATGCCACATAGAGTGTTGTGGCCAATAAGATGACAGGAACGCCTCGGGAAGCGAAATAAGTATAGAATCCGAGGCCAAGAAAAATGCCGGCCAGCAAAAAGTCTCTATTGCCAGAGCGAATATCCCTGCCGTCGACTAAAGAACTACGGTTTAGGCCAAGAGCTCGCAGATAGAAATAAAAGGTGCCGAGCATGATTACCACAAGGCTGATATGTCTGATACCGATACGGGAATACATCAAGGACCAAAAGCTAAAGGCAAGCGCGGCCGCGGCAACCAGGCCAACTTTCCAGCCATAAAGACGATTACCGACAAGGTATGTTAGGGGCACCGTCAAAGTGCCAAGAATCACTGACAATAGGCGTATACCCATGACTCCCGGTCCGAATAACCCTAACATCAGAGCATTTAATATATGATAGAGTCCTTCATGACCAGAAGCATCTGGATAATAAACCGCCCAATCTCCGTCCAACACTTTTTGTGATATGACCAAGGAATTGATCAGCTCATCATCCCGCCAACCAGGGGGGATGTCGTCGAGTCGCCAGACCCTGAGCCAGAAAGCGACCAAGGTAAGGACAACTACCCAGGTGATCGGCGAAGTGGCGAGGTCAAGGAACCAGGAGCGGGGAGGTTGTTTCATTGGCCAACTTTTAGCGGAGGCAGTCTAAGATGATCGGCTACAGTCTCCCCGTCAAGGATGACCGGTACTCTGTGCAATCCATCGCGGGTATATACACCCAAGTGCAGAGGGTACTCACCAGGGGCAATTGAATCAGGCAATGTGAATTGGTGTAGTTGAATGAAAACATCTCCATTCTTCCAAGCGAAGCTGGGAACATCTAAACGATCAGCCTGGGCAATTGCCTGCCCGTCAGCCCCAATTAAATGGGTGAACAAGACCGCCCCCTCAATGGGCATATTGGCTCGCCACAAGGTGGCCAATCGAATTTGCTCACCTGGAGCGGCTTCTTTAGTTTGTAAATCATAACCTAGTAGTTCGACCGTCTTGCCAAACTGGACTGGAACAGAAACGCCATCAGGATGCAAGATCCCATCGTTAAATCGTCCCTTCCATTCGTCTACTAATGAATCGCCAGATACCGTGTAAACAGTGAGTGGACGATCAATGTCAGTTGCGGGCAAAGGAACCTCTTCTACTGGTGATAGCTGGAAATAAGATTCTAGGTTTGGGTTCAAGGCAGCAAAACCCGAGAAAATTAACGTGCTTGTATTCCCTTGAGGGATAAGTAGACTGTGCTGTCCATTGAACCAGCCCAGATTCACTGCCGGATTATTTAGGGTGAGTTTGGCAACGGCTGGACTATGGAACTGGTTGGGCGTCGTGGTCGATAAGGCAACAAGATTGCCACCATTCTCATTCAAATAATTGATGGCTGAAGTAAGGGTTGACTCATATTGAACCCGAACTTCAGGCGCCTTAGCCCAAAAAAAGAAATAGTCCTTCACCGTCAGAATTGCAATTCCCGAAAACAAGATGACCACCAACCCATATGATACCTTCCGAGGTATCGGGATTCGCTCAATGCCCTTGGATAGAATCATCGCTGGAAATATGTATAGCACAGGTTGGAGACCAATTGCCTGGGTCATGCTTAGATCGGGTCCGGTTATCAAAACTGGGATCAAAGCTAATAGCAGCCACATAATGGCCATTAAAGAGGCCGTGGCGATCTTTATTTGACTGCGATCGCGAATTCCGGTGGCTATTTGCCAAATAGTAAGCAACAAACCCAGAAAGAAAAGAACAGCCATCACGGGCGATAAAAACGGCCGACCAGGGATATTATAACGCCACTGGCTATCTCCCTTGAAAGCGAAAATCAGGGCACTTTGGACCGTATTTTCTAGCAGAGGTCTAATATTTCCCGATAAGGCCTGGCTAAGGGGTTGACTAAGCTCGGCCACTCGGACTTCAACTTGTTGGTTCAGACTGAGAAAAATAAGGAGCGGTGCGGCAATAATGGCTGCTACAATGAGCGTTAACAAAGTGCCGCGCCATGTACGATTAAATCCGGGACGATTAAAAGCCGCCATAAAGATCAATACGAGTGGAATCACCAACCACATGATCCGAGCTGGAATGTACGTGTAGATACTAATACCCAACAGAAGACCTGCAAGCGAGAAGTAAAGCAAGGAGGAGTTTTTGAAAAAAGACAGTTTGCCTGTTTGGCTCCAACTTAATGAGCGTTCATTCTCTTTTTTTTCCAACGCCCACCAATAAAAAAACATTGCCAGCACAAAAGTTGTAGGTAAGGCAATAGAGCGAAGTGCTTGCCTGCCTGTCATAACAGCCCAGAAACTAACAGCCAGGCCAGCTGCAGCCATGGCAGCTGTCTTAAACCCGAAGGCTCGACGGGCCCAGGCAAAGGTTCCGGCGACCATTATTAGGCTTAAGTAGGCGGCTGTTAACCGACCGGCAAGGTACGAGGGCCCCAAAAAGCTCATCAGACCGGCCGTAGCATAGTCAAAGAATGGTTCTCGGCCGTAACCGACAGTAAAGTAAATGGGTCGATCCCCATTGACAACGCCCCAGGCATCAAGCCCGTGGTCTGCTTCATCGTGGGTTAGACCTGGAGGGATCTGGCTGAGGCCTACCAACCGAAGCGAGGCTGCTGCCAGCAAGATCAAAACAAGCCAAGCATATCGCTGAACCATAACCCGCGGATGATACTGAAAGGCTAGCAGGGTGACAAGAAGCGCAGACAAACATGTAGAGCTTTCTCATCGAGTTTGTAGCGATCAAAAAACGCTACGCTGATTAATCAGTGTAGCGTTTATACAATCCAATTATCGATCTGGGAGGAGGAATCGTTAAACGAGAGCCCCCTTGGCCACATCAACTATTTTGGTGAAGGCGACAGCGTCACGAACAGCAATATCTGCCATTACCTTGCGGTCAAGATCAACATTAGCCAACTTCAAACCATGGATGAATTTGCTGTAGGGAAGACCATTGGACCGACTCGCAGCGTTGATCCGAGAAATCCATAGCCGTCGCAGATCGCGGCGTCGCTGCCTCCGATCTCGATAGGCATACCAATAAGATTTCATCATGGCTTCGTTAGACCGGCGATACAGCCTACCTCGGGAACCCCATTGGCCCTTCACCATATTGATAATTTTTTTGTGACGGCGGCGTCTTACTATACCGCTTTTAACTCGCATTTTTCACTCCTCGCATTTAATGTGGGCCCGATCGCTTACGTAAATAAGAGCACATCTGAATCCTACATGCTCGACTACTGCGCTCAGGCAGCGGACAGTGGACATTGTCCAAAATAATATTATTTAAGTGGGTTAGCTGTACTTCTTCAAATAAGGAGCAAGCCGCTTAATACGCTTCTGATCACCTTTAGCCAGAATCTTAATATTCTGTCGCAGCTTTATTTTTACTCGTTTAGATTTCCGGCGACGCAAGTGACTCTTACCGCCTTTCATGCCTATAATTTTCCCTTTTTTAGTGATTCGGAAGCGTTTTGCTGCCGCCTTGTAGGTCTTCATTTTAAATTTTTTGGTCTTCGCTTTCGCCATTTCCTCTCCTCACCAAAAAGCCCACTATCGGGCTCTTCAGCTTCCAAATTTCTTTAGTTGTGTAGTAACCGGATAAAAAAACCTTATTCTAGTGGGGCCAGCAACATAACCATGGCCCAGCCCTCTAGATTTGGTCTTTGTTCAATGGTGCTAACATCCTCTAAAGATTGGGCAACTGTTTGCATCATGTTTCGGCCAAGCTCAGGATAGGTAATCTCTCGACCTCTAAATCTGACTACAACTTTTACTTTTTTGCCATCCTCTAGCCAACCACGAGCTCGACGAACCTTGGTGTCTCGGTGGAATTCTGCGATCTTTGGACTGAGCTTGATCGTTTTTATCTCAATCTGTTTTTGATGTTTTCGTGCTTCTCGCTCGCGCCTGGTCTTCTCATAAATAAACTTGCCATAGTCCATTACCCTTACAACTGGGGGTCTGGCATTGGGCGCAACCTCGACTAAATCTAGGTCTGCTGTTTGAGCGATTTCTCGAGCTTCATCAATCGGAATGACGCCTCGATTATCACCCTGATCGTCGATTAACCTAACCTCGCGAGAGCGAATACCATTATTTACCCGATAATTACTATTGCTGATTGATTACCTCGCTATCTTTCTTTTCAATTTATTATAATATAAACCATCCGGTCACGATGGGCCGGATAGCAGGCAAATAATAGCACATGGGGTAGGGGGCGTCAACAACCTACCATCTCCATTTTTGCGTAAATTTGGCTGATCAAGGATTGTTCGGGTGACTCGTTGTACGTAAGAAGAATTATGATGACCTTTCGGATATAGGTCCAGTAGCAGCTAGGTCGGCAAACACGACAATGCGTTTGTTGTTTACCAGATATGGATAGCACGATATTAACGTTGTGCTGGCATGATCGGTTTCTCCCATAACCCATACATCAGTTGGCGATACAACTTCCAGATCGCGGACAACATACGTGTAGCTCCTCCGCTCAGTTGAAACTATAATTTCGTCACCTGGTTTAAGCTTGTCCAGTTCTCTAAAGGTCTCACCATAAATATCATTATGAGCTGAAAGGACCAAATTGCCCGGTTTGCCAGGTAAGCCAGTGCCAACGTGCTGTCCTACTCCTTTTTTCAATTGTTGCCAATCATCACCCTGAATGATGGGTTTATCGACATTAAGAGCAGGTATTTGGACTCGGCGAGCTTGTTCCGGACCCGGTGTTGGAATAGGAGGAGGGATATAGGCGTCGATGATTGGTAAAAGGTGTGATGGAATATCACCAGCCTCTCCAGGTTCCGGGGGACGACCGTTTAGCGGTGGCTTATGTCCACTCGGTAGTACCACAACGCCAATGACTGGGGTCGCGGCCGCTGTTGGCAGCGCTAAACTCTCGCTCTGGGCTTGTTGAACTACGGCGATTTCCTGGTTCAATTCCCGTGCTGTGGACCACACAACATAAGCAACGGCGAGTAACCCGATAACAGCCCCAATCTCCAGCAAAAGAAGAAACTTGTTAGCAACCCAGCGCCATTTTAGACCGCTTTCTGTTTCGTCATCCTCTTCTTCTAAGGGATCAGAAAAATTGGTGCTGCTCCCCGACCTTTCATTGTAATAAAATTCACCACGCGGCAAGGTTTCCGATTCCAAGGGAGGAGATACACCCGGGATGTCCACGACTCGCCCTTCAGATTTTAGACGTCGTAAACGATCGTGGCGCTTGGCCCGTCTCTTGCGATATAAGAGCTTCTCCAGCTCTTCGACGGATAGATCCTTAAGCTCGCGCTTATTGCTCATTAATTATCAATGGTACAACACCAGCGCTCGAATCGACAATCTTGCCCAGGGCATCTAGTTGAGGAACCCGTTCACCAGAAACCCTATCGTATATCCCAACAAGCGTCTCGTAATTGCCTGCTTCAGTATCATCCTGGAGCGTTACCGGATGGATCTGTAAAATGATATCTCCTGCCTGCCAATCCCAAGATGGAGCCTCTAGGGAATCCCTTTGAGCAATTATTTTACCCGATTCGTCCACGACGTGTGTGAACAGGACTACATTGGTTTCAAATGCTGGGGGTACAAGAGGTCCCGCTTTTGCTGGGTCGATAACCTGCCATATTGTTAGTAATTCGGCTGTTTCCCCTGGTACGAATTGTTCGTTTAACCATTGTGCGCCCAACAAAGTAAGGGCGTTGCCAAAGTTGATATCAGAATCGGCCCATGACCAATTACCTATCTTTAAATCATAGATAGAGAAGGCCGGATCCAGGTCATCAGATTTAAGATTGATCGTGTCAATTCTCGCCGCGAATGGCATCAACGCTGGATGTAACGGTGTTGAGGAAGGTAAAATCAATTGGGCCGTTTCCCCATTCGGAAAAATAAGTGCATAGCGTGCATCTATCCAGCGCAGGTTATTTTGGTCGACTGGTAGAAGGACTCGAGCAAGTGATGGATCGTGTGCTGCACCTGGATAGATGCTTGAAATGACGATGGTGTCATCTTGGGGCGATTCCTCCACGTAATCCAACACCTGGGAGATCGTGTGTTGATAGGCAGCCCGTACTTCAGGAAGTTGGGCCCAACGAGCAAAGTAGTCATTGACTGTTACAAATAGCAGTGATAAAAGCCAGATGGCAAATCCAGCGGTGACGACCAAACGAGCTGGATTGCCCCATCTCCTTTTAAGAGGGGCTGAGAGCGCAACGAAGCCGATCGCCGGCAATATATAAGTTGGTGGAAGTGCTCCAAGATTGCGGGTGGTATTTGCTTCAGCACCAGTGACCAGCGAGGGTAGTATGCCAACCAATAACCAGATCAGGACGAAGGCATATGCCGGTTGGCGCCATCGCCGCAGAGCTACTGCGATGCCTAGTAGGAAAAAGACCGCCGATATGGCGAATAAAACAGGGCGTCCAGGAATATTATAGGCCAGAAAATGATCGCCAAATCCTGGACGAAAAAAGGCCTGTATTGCCCGGCTCACATTTTCCAAAATGGGCAATAGTTCTCCGGCTAACAGATTTTGCAGAGGACCATCAAGCATTTCTAACCGAGTCTCGGCTTCTGGATTTGCCTGCACGTAGGCGAACATTGGTATGACTAGCAAGCCCGCACCTACTAAACCTGCCACTACCGGTTTCCATAGCGATCGAAATAGACCTCTATGCACAATAGCCAGATATCCGAGGAACAGCGGATACACTAGCCAGAGAACCCTTGCAGCAAGGTATGTATGGAGTGTGGCAGCAACACAGATGGCAAAGGCCAGCACGATCCAGCCGATATTTTTCCACCAGAGTGGCCCCTTTTTTGGATCGTCAGCTGCCCAGCGAAAGATCAACCAAAAAAAAACCACACCGGCTGTGGCGATGAAAGGGAGCAATCCTGCTCGTAATGCTTGCCTGCTGGTAGCTAAAGGCCAAAATGAAACGGCAATTAATGCGGCCGTAAGAATGGCTGTAGAGCGGCCAAAGGCCCAATGTACCCACAAATAGCCTACCGCAATAACTAGCACGCCAAAAACTACATTTACATAACGCAAAGCAAACAGATTTTCGCCAATGAGGGCCATGTTGCCAGCGACAACGTAATTGTATAGAGGTTCGCTACCGTAGTTTAGAGGGAAATAAAACAACAATACCCCATCTAGCACGTTAATAGAATCGCGGCCATGATTGGCCTCATCATGGGTGAGGCCTGGGGGAATCTCCGTAAGCTGATAGGTACGGAGAGCAAAGGCCAGCAAGATTATGATTATTATGGGGAGAAACTTTTTGATCATAGCCAGCCGGCTGACTGATAGCATGTAGATGCTGTTACCTGCGGCGAGTGTTTTACTCGAACGGCCGAAGCCATTCAGCGTTTCCAGGCAACTGCGAACACTTCTCGTTCGAAGAACCAGCGGAGCGGGGGAACATTGAAGGCTATCCAGCGGAGCGAAGACAAGATCACTCCTTCTTGCCGGTTCTGTGGCGGACTGTCGAGCCAAACTTTTCTTTTGAAACCAGCTTCCATCAGGATTCGGTGCATACTCATAAGATCTTGTTCATTGACATGAACATCCTGGTTAACGGGAACAATAGCCCTGGGATCTTTTGGATAGTTCTTTCCCTGCCCAATAATACGGCGAACAAACCGTACAGCCGGATAGGCATAAACATCATACCAGCGATTGGGCGCAGTGTGAATTATAAGACGCCCATCTGGGCGAAGAATTCGCCGAATCTCCTTCAGGCTCTGGCTCAATTCCCATGGATAAAGATGCTCAACCACATCAAATAAAAGAACGCGGTCGAAAAAACCGTCAGGAAAAGGAAGGAATTTAGCATCGGAGCGGCAGACTCCAGAGGCCGTCGTGTTTTCACGATCCGATTCGGATTCTTGGTTAATCGTATCTTGAGTCATGAGCGTAGCGACTTCGGCATAATCGACGCCAAATGCATGGACACCCATTCGCATGCAGTGCCGAATAATCTCACCTCTCCCACAACCAACATCTAGCAGGTACATCCCAGGCTTTACATCGGCCATCAAAAAGGCGTCATTTAAGCGACGAGAAAGATGACGTCCCTCTGACTCTAGATAAACGTCATATCCTTCACAAGCAGTTAGAAAATATTCCTCTGTGTATAGTGTTGATGGTAGTGACTTTCCTTCCTTGGTCTCCATAATTGCCGGGCATTATAAAACACGGTCTGAGCCAAGTCAACGAGTTACTTTTGCTATTGGCAGGATAAAGTGCCGGAGATAGAGAATTAGTTTACAACTATATTTGTTATACTGCGTAAAGGCTAGCGAAGTGTCAGGAGATGACTTACCAGGGTTTTGAAGAGGAAGCAGTCTGGCTTGAAGAAGCCAGACACGGAAATAAGCAAGCATTCGGAAAGTTGATAGAGGCGTACCAATCGCCAGTTTTTAATTTAGCATACCGAATGCTTAGTAATGCCGACGAGGCTGAGCAAGCCGCGCAGGAAGCTTTTATCCGTGCTTGGATGAGGTTGGATAGTTATGATCCGGCATTTAAATTTAGTACCTGGTTACTGTCAATCACGTCAAATTATTGTATTGACCAGATACGAAAGCGACGGGCCCAATTATTATCTATTGACGAACCTTTGCCTTCCCATCCGGCGCTCATGTCCGAAAGTTCGGCCAGTCCTGAGGCGCAAGTCGTTTCTCGAGAGCGGGATGAGAATGTCCAACTACTTTTGCAGACCCTCCCACCAGACTACCGTCAGGCCATAGTTTTACGATATTGGCATGAAATGTCCTACGATGAGATTGCTGAAGTGATGGAAACAACAGTGAGCGCTATTAAGTCAAGATTATTCCGCGCTCGACGGCAGTTGGCGGAATCGGGAACCGAAATGGGAATTGTCTCAACCTCGGCAGTTGAGGTGATGCCTTGAAGATCTTTTCAAAACCCCCTGGCCGGTATTATTGGCCAGGAACCTGAACGCTTACACGATTTATGGAGCAGAGATTGAACATGGAACACGCCGAGGTATATACACTTATGATGGAGACCCTCGATGGGGAGCTTGCCGAGGGGCAGCGAACCGAAATGGACGTCCATCTACAGAGTTGCCCTTCTTGTGCCCAGGAATGGCAAATGATTCAGGCTGTACATGTACTTCTGCAGCAGGCGCCAATATTGAGCCCAGCAGCAGACTTTACTCAGCGGACATTGGCCCTGCTGCCGAATACCAGATATCGCATGTATACCATGGGAGCAATTTATGGCCTGTTGTTGCTTGTGGGTTTTGTTCCCTTAGCTGTCGTTGTTTGGTTCGGTGTTCAATTCATCCCGGCCCTGGGTCAGCCTGTTTTGGTACAAGGCATGTTACAAGCTGGTGGCCAGGTACTGTCTCTCATCCAAGCAGTGATCGGCGCTTTTTGGCAAGGGCTTGGCACACTGGGAGAAATAGTAGGACAGCAACCATCTTTGCTGGGCTGGTCGCTGGTTCTTATTGGCATCGTTTTCCTTTGGGGCGGCCTCTATAGCCAACTCACCAGACAACAGAGAATCTGAAATATTTAGAGCGCTAAATTATCGAAAGTTTTGCAATAGTGGAGCGAAGTAAAAACACCTTACTTAAGGAGTAAGGAAAGAAACCAGCAATTAACGTCGTAAGACGATGCTATAAAAGTGATGGAGAATTGAGTATGAAAAAGAGAATATTAATTTTTGTTTTGCTGTTAATGGCGCTCATGGTCTTGGTTCCTGCTGGAGCCGCTCATGCCGCACCAAACTTCGATCGCACGGTTGCTGAAGGCGAGACAGTTCATGAGGATCTGGTCATTTTCGGTGGCAGATTGGTGATTGAAGATGGGGCGACTGTAGAGGGTGATGTCTCAATCTTTGGTGGTCAAGCTGAAATAGCCGGTGATGTGGAAGGTGATGTAGCCATCTTTGGTGGCGAAGTGATCCTTGCTGGATCAATAGGTGGAGACATCGTCATTCTTGGTGGAGCACTGAAGGCGGATAGCTCGGCCGACGTGGATGGCGAGTGCATTCTTGTTGGCGGGTCCGCATCAGGTGATGGCGCTGGCAGTCTTAACTGTGCTCAAGTGGGGGACTTCACTGGCTTAACATTTCCTGCCTTTATCCAGTCACCTGCACCCCCAGTATTACCATCGACGCCTGAATTGCCCTCACGGCCGGTCGTCCATATCGACTCGGGACGCGGATTCTTTGGCAGTATTAGTGCTATTACCGGGCAAAGCCTTCTATTGGGGCTGTTCGCCTTAGTTATTGCCTATTTCACGCCTAATAACCTCAATCAGGTTGGCCAGACTCTTCGGGAGAAGCCGGGAGCAAGCGGTGTTGTCGGCGTATTAACAATCATTGCCGTACCAACTGTTGGTTTGCTCCTGCTATTGTTGTCGATAGTCCTGACCATCGTATGTATCGGCATCCTGGGTTATCCAATTGTACTGGCGATTTTCATTGCCTTTGCGGTAGCCATGTTGTTAGGTTGGGTGGCCATCGGTACTTTGTTTGGTCGCCGATTGGCAAGGTGGCTAAAGCTCACGAATCGTAGCTTACCCGTAGTAGCTGGCTTGGGTACCGTCGTATTGACCTTAGTTGTTAGTTTGTTGACGGAACTTCCCTTCTTTTTAGGAGGTCCTGTTTGGGGGCTCGCAGCTTTTGTCGCCGGTTGTGCCGGTCTTGGGGCGGTTGCCTTAACCCGCTTCGGAACCCGGCCGTATCCCATGGTTTCACTGCCAAACGACGACAAGATGGTTGAAGTGTTGGAGACATTACCAGACGAAGATAACCCATCTGAGAAATCGCCGATTGACTGATGCACTGATAATCATAGCCAAGTATTAAGACGGTAAAAGTAAATATCGTCTACTAGAAAACAGAATAAAGACGGTCTGCCAGCTTAACGGCAGACCGTCTTTTTATTTTTACGCTCCGACGATTTTCGCCGGTCAAGTCAAAACGTTTTCCGCAAAAAAAGGCAGAATGATTCTACAAGTAACAGCCTTCCATATTACTTCTTCACCGGGTCGCTTTTCTTAGGTAGCGAAAATCGCGCCCGTTTCCTCTTTGGCATACCTTCTGGCTATTTTTCCATAAAGATAAGCTAAGCTTAGCATCAGCCAAGCTGTTCCAACTGCATAGGCAATAATGGCCCCGCAGATAGTAATCAACAGGATGGTGGCCACGATGCCTATAGCCAGTGCTCCAACGATACTGACCACGACGGTCAACAAAATATCGACAAAATTTTCTCTAACCACGCCAATAACTTCACCAAACTTAAACATAGGTCCAAAATCGCCGTAGCGAATGTATTGAACATATAGCGCCGGCATAATAAATACGAGGGCAATAGCGAAGAAAATTAGTAGACATAACGAAACAACGGCTAGTGCAAGCAAACCGTCATTGTTATTTGATGCCCCCAAAAAGGCCAACCCGACACAAAAAGCCAACAACACCACTGGAATTGCATAAACAAATTGGGCAGCCCAAACTACCACGCCATCCATAAATAGCTGGCCCCATTCCTCCCATTCCGGTAAGGGCTCTTCCTTTTCATTCATGACATTTTTGGCTACTGCGACTTGATAGCCGATTAAGAATAGCAATGGAATCAGGGGAATAATTGAGCTGGCAAACATGATGCCCCCGGCAATGGCAATCTTCTTAATCCATTCTTTGTCGTCAGGAATAAATGTGAGCGCTTGGCCAATATCCATGTCTACCTTCCTGTTTTCTATGTTGGTTTACGAAAATGGCGAATATAGAAAGAAGTCAAAAATTTCAGATTCAAGAAGTGACCGCCGGTAAAGAATATTCATTTCTACATGGCACGGTCATTTGGTCAGATAAGGCTATTAAACCCAGCCTTGGTTTTCAGCAAAGTCTGTCAATACGGGAATACGAACTTCCTCGCCCTGATAGGCCTTGATGGCAAAATAAAACATTGCCAGCAAGATGATAATGCCGACACAAAAAACCGAGAGCAAGATTCCCACAACCCCAGTAAGTAACGACAGAACTGCATGATATTTTATAAAGGGGCGTTCACGTTTGTCATCAACTAAGAGCAAGATAATGGCTATGATGGGCCAGAGGGGGGAAATGGGTATCCACGAAAGGGCTGCCCATAATCTGTCATCGTCGGAAAGGCCTTCTTCAAATACTTCGGGTGCGGGGGTGTTATCTTCCATAAAAGTCGGTCTCCTATCACTCCAGAAAAGCGATGTTAAATCGGCACGACTCGCTTGGTTTACTTGACGAATTGTAGAACTGGGCTAGATTTTCGTCAATATTGTCGTTGGATAAGCCATCGAAAGCAAGTATAATGGCCTTAATTCAAGCGAGAGACTAAATAATGGCGTTGTCTGGCTTGTATTCTTTCGAGAGTCGCGCACGGCTAGACGGTTTTCCCATTATTTGGTGCTTGCAAAACAGGTTCTGAACCTGTGTGTGGAGGGTGTTTGGGCAGTTGCCCTGGTTTATATGTAATTAACTGCCCAGAGCGCAAGAATATTGTATTGGGATCTTTCTAAAGGAGGAAGAATATGTCACCCAAGCGCTTATTGTTGTTGATGGGAGCCTTAGTAGCCCTGAGCTTTGTGTTAGCCGCATGTGGCGGGACCAGCGAGGGGGATTGTTCTGATGAAGATCTCCTGTGTGTTGGATTGGTGACCGACGTAGGCGAGATTGACGATAAGTCGTTCAATCAGTCAGCCTGGGATGGTGTTCAGCGAGCAGCCGATGAGTTAGATGCCCAGGTCGAGTTTATTGAGACCAAGGATGCCAAAGATTACGGGGCCAATATCGATCTATTTGCTGAACAAAATTACGATGCCATCGTCACCGTTGGATTTGCCTTAGGTGAAGCAACGGCTGAGGCGGCCGCTAAATATCCTGAGATAGATTTTATTGGGATTGATCAATTCCAGGTCGAAGCCATCGATAATGTCTCCGGGTTGATTTTTTCTGAAGACAAGTCCGGATTTTTAGCCGGTGCATTGGCGGCTATGCTTTCTGAAAGTGGTACCATCGCCGGTGTCTATGGCACAGATCTGGTTCCCCCGGTAGTAGCTTTTAAAGAAGGTTACGAAGCGGGCTCTGTCCACATTAATCCAGAAATCAATGTAATCTCAACGTATCATCCTGGTGGATTGGACGTTGCCTTTACGGATCCTGAATGGGGAGCAACGACGGCTAAACAAGCAGTCGATCAGGGTGCAGACGTCGTGTTTGGTGCTGGCGGAAAGACCGGAAATGGCGCGCTTATTGAAGTAGCGGGAAGTGATGGACTTTTCTGCATCGGTGTAGATTCTGACCAGTGGGAAACAGTTCCTGAAGCTCATCCGTGCTTAGTCTCTAGCGCAATGAAGCTAATCACACCCGGTGTATTTGACTTGATTAAATTACATTCGGATGGTGGTTTCCCAGCCGGGAATTTCGTAGGCCCAGTTGGCTTAGCTCCATTCCATGACTTTGATAGCGAGCTTGACCAAGATATCAAGGATACCCTGGAAGAGATTGATGCGGGCCTGCAAGATGGCTCCATATCAACAGGATACGCGCCCTAGATTGCCTCCTGATTTTCAATTCGAATGACCGATAATTATGTGCGACGCGCCTCCAAAGGGTGCGTCGCACATTGTTTATTGAGCGTTGGCTGACGAGGTCAAAAAACATGGCCATTGGGCAAGACACCAAAGATACGAAACGATCATTCGGCGGTTTAATGCGCAGGCTATGGCGGGCAGTTGCTGTGCCTTTAACGGCCGTTGTGCTGGCCCTAATTATTGGAGCCATCATACTGGCGATTTCTGGGGCCAACCCTTTTGAAGCCTATATCGCTCTGTTTCAAGGCGCATTTGGTAGTCAAGTTGCCATCCAAAGAACCTTAGAAAAAGCGACCCCCCTGATTTTTACTGGCTTGGCGGTGGCCTTTGCCTTTAAAGGTGGCCTTTTCAACATCGGTGCCCAGGGCCAACTCTTAGTTGGGGGAATTGCGGCTGCGGCAATCGGCTTCGGGATTACCGGCTTACCGCGATCATTCATGCTCCGTTAGCCCTCTTGGTAGGTGCCCTGGCGGGTGCGGCCTTTGGAGCCATTCCTGGTGCATTAAAGGCCTATACCGGAGCCCACGAAGTGATTACCACCATCATGCTCAATTTTGTGGCCATTAACCTGACCGACTATCTGGCCAACGGTCCTTGGAAAGACGGGAGCGTGGGAAACGTTGTGGCCAGAACACCCAAAATATTACCTTCGGCCGTAATTCCTGTGGCCGCTTTTATTCCGGTCGGTTTTCTCATCGGCTGTTTAATGGCCTTCGTAACTTGGTACGTATTGTTCCACACGACCTTGGGCTATGAAATAAGGACGGTTGGATTAAGTTCCAATGCGGCCAAATACGCCGGTATCCGCGTCGCGCTAACTGTCGTGCTAACGATGACCCTGAGCGGTTTTTTGGCCGGGATGGGTGGAGCTATTGAGACCCAAGGTGTTGTAGGGAGATTTCAACCAGGTTTTAATCTAGGGCTTGGTTTCGACGGCATCACGGTGGCTCTATTAGGCAAAACAAGTCCTTTTGGTGTCATTCCCGCGGCGATATTGATCGGGGCTCTGAGAGCCGGCTCGAGCCAGATGCAATTCTCAGCCGGGGTCGCTAAGGAAATCACCGATGTCATTATCGCCTTGATGCTTTTCTTTGTCGCCGCCGACCAGATCACTCGCTGGATATTGCGTGGACGTTTACCTGAAGACGAGGAAAAGATTACTATTGGTACGAGTTGGGGCCAATAATCGGGAGATTAATACATGGAAGCACAAGCTACGGTTACAGATACACCTATCACGAAACGGATTTGGGATCGTTTTGGCGTCCTCGGTGTGCTCCTGGTTGTCGTATTTGGCGGCATCCTCATTTCCTATATTATTGTTCCTCTTGAAACTACCGCGACATCGGCCGCAGCCGTGCGCGCTTCAATACCTCTAGTATTGGGGGCCTTGTGCGGCCTTCTTGGAGAGCGAACGGGGGTCATTAACATCGGCATTGAAGGCCAGATGTTGATGGCTGCTTTTATCGGTTTTTTGGTTAATGTTTATGCGGGAAATTTGTTTTTAGCCGTTATGGCCGGTGTGCTTACTGGTGTTGTATTGGGTGGCTTTTTGGCTTTCATGTCGGTCACCTTGAAAATGGACCAGATAATCGGGGGAACGGTAATAAATATTCTGGCAATCGGCTTGACAGGGTATTTTTATGTTGCTGGATTGACAACCCTAGGAAAGCTACAACCCATTCCGCTGGGCCCATTGGCTGATCTTCCCTTTTTTGGGCCTGTACTCTTCAATTGGCCGCCAATCACCTATATCACTATTATCCTGGTGTTTGTAATGCATTACGTGCTCTTTTTCACTCGTTGGGGGTTACGCTCCCGAGCTGTGGGGGAACATCCCCGGGCGGCCGACACCGTGGGTATCAATGTATATCTCATGCGTTACGTGAATGTGGCGGTTGCCGGTGGTCTAGCTGGCCTTGCCGGGGCTTACCTGTCATTGGAATCGGTTGGATCATTTGAACGCCTGATGACCAATGGGCGCGGGTTCATCGCCTTAGCGGTGATGATCTTCGGCCGCTGGACGCCCTTTGGTGCTTTGGGAGCGGCCTTGTTTTTTGGTTTAGCGAGTGCAGCCCAAACCCAACTGCAATTTTTTGGCCTTGATATTATTCCCCACCAGTTTGTGGGCATGTTGCCCTACGTGCTGACGATCATCGTATTGGCCTTGGCGGGTATTACCGGGCGAGCTAGGCCGCCAGCAGCCATTGGCCAGCCATATGAGAAAGAAGGCTAATTAATTCGGATTCACTTGGCAGTTAGAGTCTCTAGATTTGTGTGGCTGATAGGTAAATAATAATGAGCAAAACAAACGCCCCCATTGTTTTGGAAGCAAAAGGAATAACGAAACGGTTTCCAGGTGTCATCGCCTGTGGTCGTATTAATTTGACGCTCCACGAGGGAGAAATCTTGGCCTTGTTAGGAGAAAATGGGGCTGGGAAAAGCACCTTGATGAACATCCTATACGGGCTTTACCATCCCGACGAAGGTGAAGTCTGGATTAAGGGGGAGAAGGTTGATCTCCAAGGCCCGCGTGATGCCATCGACCGGGGAGTGGGCATGGTTCACCAACATTTTCAATTGGTGCCCGTTATGACTGTCGCCGAAAATGTTGTGCTCGGTTCGGAGATTGTTGGCCTCGTGGACCGCTTGGATAAAAATGAAGCTCGAAAGCAAGTAGCCGAGCTGTCTGAGCAGTATGGTCTCAAGTTAGATCCCCGAGCCCTCATTGAAGATTTGCCTGTAGGTATGCAACAGCGCGTCGAAATCATCAAGGCACTTTATCGTCATGCGGATATTCTCATACTAGATGAGCCGACAGCCGTGCTCACACCCCAAGAAGCCAATGAGCTGTTTCGGGCGATGCGTAATTTGACGGAACGAGGTGTTTCGATCATCTTTATTACCCATAAGCTCAAGGAAGTGCTAGCAGTAGCCGATAGCATCGGCGTGCTTCGGCGAGGAGAGATGGTCGGCACGGTCGATCCAGCCGAGGCGACAGAAGCGAGCCTGGCAGCCCTAGTGGTCGGCCGCGAGGTCATCTTACAGGTTGAAATATCTGGAGCTGATCCGGGCGAATCCATGGTGCAAATCCAAAATCTTGTGGTTAGAGATGACCGGGACCAATTGGCCGTGAAAGGTCTTGATCTAGATATTCGATCTGGCGAAATCCTTGGTGTTGCCGGCGTTCAGGGTAATGGGCAACGAGAGTTGATCGAGGCTCTAACGGGTCTGCGCCATGCCGAAGCCGGAAATATTCTGTTGGACGGGGAAGATATTACCAACTTGACGCCCCGTAAAGTAACTCAAAAAAAAGTGGCCCATATTCCAGAAGATCGGGAAAAACATGGCCTAATTATGACTTATTCCATTGCCGACAATATGGTGTTAAATCAATATTACGAGGCACCCTTCTCGCGCCATGGGGTGATAAATCATGAAGCGATTCGGAAAAACGGCCAAGAGTTGGTGGAAAAATATGATGTCAGGACGCCGAGCGTGATGACCTTGGCCGGGAGCCTTTCAGGTGGGAATAAACAAAAAGTTATTGTGGCCCGCGAATTTTCCCGTCCAGTCAAATTATTAATTGCCAATCAACCAACCCGGGGACTGGATGTTGGTTCAATAGAATTTATTCATAAACAAATTATCAAGCAACGCGACGAAGGTGTAGCAGTGCTCGTTGTGTCGGCCGAGTTAGAAGAAGTATTAGGTCTGGCTGATCGCGTGGCGGTTATCTTTGATGGAAAAATTGTCAAAACATTGCCGATTAGCGAAGCAAGCCGTGAGCGTGTCGGCCTGCTTATGGCTGGATCCGAGGCTTAGCTTCGTATAAAGACGAATTTGGGAAAGACTAGCTATTGAGTTTTAGTAATTGAAGGGGAGGATCTGGAAAAGTTCGCTACTTCTTCGATTCCAGCTGATTTAATTGGGCTTTGAGCATGTCCCGCTCGACCCGTATTTTGGCGACTGTTCTCTTGAGATCGACGTCCATTTCTGCCAATAGATCTCGGCCGCTTGACCTGGCGAGCTTAATCTCGAGACTAAGGCGAACAATGGGCAAGTTGTGTAAATTTTCAATCTCATTATGAATCAGTAACGTCTTTCGTTGGATCCGGGCCAATTCCAACTCCAGCGCTTTAACCAGTTTGGCATCATCGTTTCCAGACCCCGAAAAATCAAAATCAGCCAATTCCGTATCGTCGTCCAGAACCACTAGCTCGACAAGGCTTCCGGCAGCATAGGCTTCGTTTAGGGCGACCATCTGCTCATTGCGATTTTCTTTATCACTCGCGTTAGTTGCCAAATCGGGGTGGTAACGTCGAGCGAGTCGGCGATAAAGTTTTTTGAATTGTTTTTGATCCAGCTGTTTTATTGGCTCGACATCGCCATAGGGATCCCGAAATGGTTCGTCATCGTCGGCAGAAGAAGATTCCCACGTGCGGCGGAATTGCTCCTCAACTGGCAAATAACCTTTCTCAAATCCTTTTGGGCTGCGCCGGCGAGAAATTTCGGTCTGATAATCTTCAATTTCGGCTTCCAAAGAGGCCAGCTCATCGAGCAAGCGACCCAAACGAAAGCGGATCCGCCGTTCCAAAGCATTCACCTCAGCTAACTGCTCTGAAAGACTTTCTTCAGCTTCACTCGCCTCGGTGCGTGCTTTTTTCAAGGAAGCGCGTAAGCGGCTTATTGTGCTGCGCAAGTCGTTATTCTGGTTGACCAGAACAAGCTCCTCTACAATCTAAAATACTGTCCAATGCATTCTAAAGGCTACACTCTTAAAATGCAATTGCCCGACGCTAGTTTTTATCATAACCAATAATTGTTATGATTTCCAATCATAGATGATATCAGCAAAGTAACTCCGAAGACTATGAATGATCCTTCCTATTACCAACCGTGGCGACAACGTTGAGGAGAAATTGCCACGCCGCTCCTGTGGTCTCATGCAATATATATCATCCTCCACCAGGCTTTAAAATAACGGCCGTCTTTATTCACTTTTTATCTCTAGACGGTTGTTCTGACCTACCGGCTTTATTTTTAACAAGCAAGATCCCTTATATGGTTTTTAAGTCGATCTGACGGCCGATCGACGTATTTCGTTTGATTCCGGTGAGAATAAGCCAGCAGCTATTTCGTAATTCTGGAGCTAAATATAGAATCCTTTATATCTTGTTTAAAGTTGGCTATAACGTAGCTACACCGGAGATCTAGCAGGTAGAAGAGTGCAATATTAAGACCATGATCAAGACTAAAAAAGATGGCTTATTGAAGCGGCGACGCTCTGGTAACAAGCAAGCAAAATCCGAAACCGGTGCGCCCCCAACCAATCACCTGATTCAGCTTATAAGGGTTAACAAGACATACCGTACAGACGCAGGAGATTTTACGGCCCTTAGTAGAGTCGATTTGACGGCCGAGGCCGGTGAATTTGTGGCCATTCTCGGCAAATCCGGTAGTGGCAAGTCCACCCTGATCAATATGATTTCGGGCATCGATGTGCCAACTTCGGGCGAAGTGTGGGTTGATGGCATCGCGGTTCACACGCTCGGTCAGAGTACCTTAGCCAAATGGCGCGGCCGTCATCTAGGCATCGTATTCCAGTTTTTCCAACTACTGCCGACGCTAACAGTTGCCCAAAATGTGATGCTTCCAATGGATTTTTGTCATACCTACCCGGTTGGCGAACGTCGTGATAGAGCCCTGTTCTTACTTGACCAGATGTCGATAGCTAATCTAGCCGATAAGCTGCCATCAGCAATTTCAGGGGGTGAACAACAACGTGCGGCGATCGCCCGAGCCCTGGCGAATGATCCACCGATATTGCTCGCGGATGAACCCACTGGCAATCTTGATTCCCAGACGGCCGATGTTATCTTTCAGCTCTTCAGACGCCTCGTAGAAGAAGGCAAGACCGTTTTAATGGTAACCCACAACAGAGAGCTAGCGCGTCAAGTAAGTAGAACACTGACGGTTGCTGACGGGCGAATCGTGGGTGACGGCCGCAATGATGGGAGATCCGTTTAGCGTGAAAAATACACCTCGTTGGGCTAAAGTCTTGGCCGATCTAACTGAGAATAAAACCCGTACCTTGCTGGTCGTCCTTTCAATTGCTGTAGGCGTATTTGCTGTCGGCATGGTCACAGATACTTACCTGGTAACGGAGGGTGCAGCTGAACCTTAGATCGGAA
>PVMK01131246.1_pt1 | contig 72629 bp, 64 predicted proteins | sample 1853481 | NCBI WGS metagenome assembly PVMK01 (sample SAMN08533507, study PRJNA380276) | Marine sediment metagenome, whole genome shotgun sequencing project.
GATGTCGCCGTGGGCGGTACGGGCGGGACCGGTGGTCCGTCGGCACCGACGGCGGACGGTGGTGAGGCAGCAGCTCCCTCCGGGTTTTCGGACACGAACCGCCAGGTCGCCGACGTCGATGAGGCGGACATCGTCAAAGTCGGGGACGAAGGCCGCAAACTCTACGTGATTCGGGGCAACGGCTTCTATGAGTTCGATTCCTGGCCTGCGTCGGAAACCTCCAAGGTTGCCGACCTCGAAATCGAAGGCGGCGCCATGGAGATGTTCGTCCAGGGCGACCGAGCCGTGGTGTTCTCCAACACGTATGGTGTCGAAGCACTCGACGACGGTGACCTTTGCCAAGGCTACGGCTATGGCGGTGGTCCTGAGCTGGCAATCGACGGCGGCGCCTACTACTGCGGGCGTTCGTTCGTGAAGATCACCGTCATCGACCTAAGCAGCGATACACCGGTGGCGGTGCGCGAGATCTACGTCGATGGCTGGTACACCTCATCGCGACGGCATGACAACATCGTGCGCACGGTCGTCCAGAGCAGCATGCAGCAGCCCGGCACCGTGCCCTATCTCTATGACATCGTCTACAACGGTGGGGCCTACCCAGAGTCGCGCGAAGCGGAAATTCTCCTGGCTCGCGCCTGGGCGGTGAAAGCAAAAGAAGCGATCGCCGCCACCACGCTCGAGCAGTGGGTGCCCGTGTGGGGAGAGCGCGTCGATGGCGAGATCCAGCAGCAGCCGGTGCAATGCGCTGATTTCTATGCGCCAGCACCGGGCCTGACCAACTACGGACTGACGCAGATCGTAGGCATCGACATCGGCGACGACAGCTCGACCCAGATCACGTCGATCCTCGGTCAGGCCACGCAGGTGTATGCGAACGCAGGCGCGTTGATCCTCGCCCAGCCGGACTGGACGTGGTTCGCGCGCGGCACCAACAGCGACCGTACGGCGGTGCATCGCTTCGCGGTTTCGTCCGATGCGCAACGGACGCCCTATCAGGGATCAGGCTTCGTACAGGGCATCATCAATGACCAGTTCTCGATGGACGAACGAGATGGGGTCCTTCGTATCGCGACCACTCGCACTACGTGGCCGGATCGTACGGACGACATGTTTGCTCCGGAGGTGTGGGTCCCGCCGACCACCGACAATCTCGTGAGCACCATGAGGCTCAACGGCAACGCGCTCGAGCTCCTCGGCTCGACTCCGCCTCTTGCCGAAGGAGAGCGCATCTTCTCTGCCCGGTTCCTGGGAGACATCGGTTACATCGTGACCTTCCGTCAGGTCGACCCGCTCTTCGCGATCGATCTCAGCGACCCCGAGAACCCGAAGGTTCTCGGCGAGCTCAAGATTCCCGGCTTCAGCGACTACATGCATCCGCTCGGCGACAACCATCTCTTGACGATCGGTCGCGACATCGATGAAGAGACGCAGAGAGACAACGGCACGGCCCTTCAAATCTTCGATGTGTCCGACCCAACGAATCCGGTAGCCAAGGACAAAGCGGTTCTACCGCAGGGCTATTCCGAAGCGAACCACAATCACAAGGCATTCAATTTCTACGCCGACCAGGACATCGCCGGCAAGGGCCTCCTGGCCTTCCCGTTCGTCTCCTACGAGAGCGATTTCTCGAGCACGCTCCAAGTCTGGGAGGTCAGTGCCGATGACGGGTTCACCTGGCGCGGCGAGGTCGACCATTCCGACCTGGTGCTCGATCACTGTGGCGGTGTCCCCTACGCAGTGGAGGACTTCTACTACTACTGCGGCTATCAGCCGCAGATCACCCGCGGCGTCTTCATCGACGAGTTCATCTACTCGATCAGCTACGGCGGCGTGAGGGTCCACGGCGTGAACGACCTGACGACAGTGGTAGCGACGGCTACGTACTAGCGGCTAGGGCTTCACGCTCTTAGCGGGTGGACGCGCGGATCTGTTCTTCGAGAACCTTCAGCGCCTCCGCCCGTGCTTGCAGATTGGCTGCCTGTTGGGCGATCATCCCGAGCGCCGAAATATCTCGGGCCGTGATCGCGTGCTTCAGGCCCTCGAGCATTGCGCGCGACTCTTCGAGCGATGCGAGATTCGCCTGGTGGTACACCATGCACGATGGCGGCGGGGTCACGTGCTCCAGCTCTTGTGTCATGCGGTCGATGTCGGAGATGAGCCGATCAAACCCTGATGTGGCGCCACCCATGCCGGCCTTGATCAGATCCATGGCAAAAGTGTTGGGGTCTCCCGCCCCGGCAGGGGAACGAATCAAGTCCACCTGTCGGAAGTACTCGGCTACTGCGTTGCGCGCGTCTCCTCGCGTTGCGTCCGGCTCTACTGCGGAGGTGGCTTCCACCGAATCGCTTTTCGCTTCCGGGTCATCTCTGATGTTCGACAGCACGATGGTCCCGTCAGGCCTCTGGTCGACGCCTTCGATTGATCTGAAGTTGGCGTCGGCATAGGCGTACTCCTCGTCCCGCTCTTGCCAGGGGTCCCGCGCCGCTTTCGTCTCGTGTGCCATCTCAGGCTCGGCGGGGGCCACCGGAAGAAGCTGGTTCCCCACGGCCTGCACGTCGTCCGGCGCGTTTCGTGCCGATTCGCGCCCGAGCAGAAACGCGATGACCAGGATTGCCACACCGAGCGCTCCCGCGAGCGCGAGAAGCGGTCTAGATTTGGATTCTCCTTCGGCCATCTTCGAGAGGATAGCCCAACATCAGGCGGAACGGGGCACCGGGACCCCCCTGAGGGACGCGGCGGGTCGGCCTCATCGGGCCTCGACTTTCGCGCCCAGTTGCTCGAGCTTCTCGTCGGGCTCGGTCCACTTGCCAGCGGAGCGCGCTCGGCATAGTTCTTACGTGGGGAGTGTCCCAGTCTTTGCTCACTTTGAATAGGTATTGCGCGCTGGTCCTCGTTGGGCTGTTGCAGTGGGGTTGCGGCGGCTCACCGAACGCTGAGCCAACGCAGCGCTGGTTGCTCGAGCCGGGTGACTCGCTCCCGGAGCTCTTGTCCGAGGTGGGGCTCTATGAGGACGTGGCCGCGCTGGGGGCCTACGCAGACGTGCTGCGATACGTGCCGAATCATCCGCTTTACAGCAACGGCCTCGGCAAGGAACGCCACCTCTATCTCCCCGAGGGAGCGGCGGTCGAGGTCGATGAGGCGCAAGGCTGGGACTTCCCCGTTGGCGTGGTCTTGGCGAAGACGTTCTCGTACGAAGGTGAGCCCGTAGAGACGCGACTGTTGTTCCGAACGTCAGAGGGCTGGGACTACGGACTCTACCAGTGGCTGCCGGACGGCTCCGACGCCGAGGTGTTCCGAGGCAACTGGGCCGAGGTGCCCTTGGATCTCGGGGACGGAGAGCTCACCCACACGCTGCCGTCGCGCCTCGATTGCCGGACCTGTCACGAAACCCACGAAGACGTTTCCGCTACGCCAGTGATCGGAATCAGCAAGCTGCAAGCCGGCGCCGATCTCCTCGCGACCGAAGTCTTCTCGAGGCCGCCCACGACGACACCTGTCCAAGGGAGAACCGATGAGGAAACCGCGGCGCTGAGCTACTTCGTTGGAAACTGCATCACCTGTCACAACGGTGGCGACTCGATCAATTCATCGTTCAGCCTGTACCCCGAGGATGCGGTAGCCAACACGGTGGACCGTCCCACGGAGTCCGAGACAGGCGAGGGCATTCGGGTGGTCGCTGGTGATCCCGAGCGAAGCGTACTTTACATCACGGTAGTGGAGGCCGGGGCCACCGGCTATCGTGGCCCCTTCAAGATGATGCCGCCGATTGGCGGCAATATCATCGACCCAGACGCGAGCGCGATACTGGGAGCCTGGATCGAGAACTTATGAAGAGAGCACTTGCCTTTATCCTTCTTACCCTACTGACCACCGCGTGCGACGAGCAAGGCGAGCCGCCAGTGATTCCGTCCGGCGTCCTACAGGTCCGCTTCGAGGCGGTTCCCTATCAGACCACGCTCGACTACGTCACCGACCTCGCTTTCACTCCCGATGCGTCGGGCGAGTTTCTCGCGATCGATTTGTACGGCAAGTTCGAGCACGCGCGCGTTGATGCCGACGGGGCGGTCTCATTGATGTCGGGGAGCTTCGACGACGTCTATGCGGACTTCGACGCGGGGCAACTCGGGCTCGCGCTCGATCCAGGCTTCACGGAGAATCGGTTCTTCTACATCGCGACGAACCTAGCTAAGAATCACGTTCAGCTTCGGCGATACACCCTCGCCCGAGATAGTTTCGCAGAGACACGCGACAGCGAAGTCGTCATCCTGGATCTGCGAGTCGCGTCGTCACCGAGGTGGCACAACATCACGTCGCTTGGCTTCGACGAAGAAGGCGTCATGTGGGTGCTCGTCGGCGACAAGGGCTTGTTCGAACCGGCCCAGGACGAGACCGATCTGCTGGGGTCCCTCATCCGCATCATCCCCTCGCGGGTCGAAGGGGTGGGCGGCTACACGACGCCGGACGGGGGACCGACTTACTCGCCTACGTCTGATCCCGCGGTGTATGCCATCGGAATTCGGTCTCCGTGGAAGGGGCGTTACCACGATGGCCGATGGTTCTTCGGGGATGTCGGCTTGGACGATTTCGAGGAAGTGAACGTGATCGACGCGCCAGGCCAGAACTTCGGGTGGCCGGTCGTCGAAGGACCGTGCGACGAAGACATTCTGGGCACCGAGCCGGCCTGTTCGCTCTACGACGAGCCCTGGGTCTACTACGGCCGAAGCAGTAGCGAGCCGTTCGTTCGAGACGACCTCCAGGCCACCCCGACAAACAAACGCTCTGTCTACGTCGGTTGGATCTACCAACCAACCGAAAGCGACCCCTACGAGGGTCTGTGGAACGATGTGGTGGTATGGGGCGATGCTTACGTCGGTTTCATGCGGGCAGCCGAAATCGACAGTCCCGCCGATAGCTGGCATCTCGGCCACATGCCGTTCCCGACGGCCTGGGGTCAGGCGCCCGGCGGCTTCGTATACGTGACTTCCTATCCACTCGAGCCTCCCGACGACGTCATGGCAGCCGAGCCCGTGTCGCCGCTATACCGAATCGTGTACGACCCCCGCCCCGACGACATCGAAGATTCTCCCTAGCGTCGCTCGGGTCAGCTCGCCGCCTCGATTTCCGTCCGTAGCCGTTCGAGCTTCTCGTTGGACGCGGTCCATTGTGCGAACGAACGATCGAGCTCGGCCTGGGCTTCCTGTACTTCGCGCAACAAGGTATCCCGGCGCTCTGCGTCGTCATAAACCTCGGGGTCACTCAGCGCTTCGTTGTGCTCGGCGATTTGCCGTTCGAGATTGGCGATGATCTGTTCGAGCTCGCCAACGCGCTTCTCGAGTGGTTTCACGCCTTGGTTCTGCTTGGCTCGAAGCTCGGCCTCTTTGCGGCGTTGCTCCTTTCGGGCTTGGCGGCTCCTTTTCTGCGCCACCGGCTTGATCGCGGTCGCGGTGGCAGGAACGACGTCGCGCTCTTGGCAGGACCAAAGGTAGTCGTCCAGGGTGCCGGGATAGCTTTCGACCCCGCCGTCGTGAACGACCCAAAGCTTGGTCGCGAGCCTGCGAATGAAAGCTCGGTTGTGGCTGATGAAGAGCAACGTTCCGTCATAGGTGGCGAGCGCCTCGGTGAGCGCTTCACTGGTTTGCAGATCGAGGTGGTTGGTCGGCTCGTCCATCAGCAATACGTTGCCGGGCCGGACCAGGATCTTGGCTAGGGCGACACGCGCCCGTTCTCCGCCGGAAAGCACCGACACGAGCTTGTCTACCGAGCGGTCACCAAAGAGCAGGGCTCCGAGCACCGCACGCACGCGTTCAATGCTCGTGCCGTCGCTGGCATAGGACACTTCTTGAAGGACCGTGCGGTCGAGGCGGAGGGCTTCGGCATGATGCTGCGCGAAGTATCGGACGTTCGATCGTCCCGGCAGATGCACGCGCCCCCCTGTGGCCTCGATTTCACCTGCTAAAATTTTCAACAGCGTCGTTTTCCCAGCACCGTTGGGTCCGACGATTGCGATGCGCTCTCCGCGATCCACCGCAAGCGTCACGCGGTCGAACACCACGTGCTCACCGAACGACTTGCAGAGGTCATCCACACGCATCGGAGTGCGCGCGCCACGATCGGTCGCAGGGAACGAAAAACGAACCTGACGAGCCGCACGATGCAGCTCCACCGAATCCATCTTCTCGAGCTGACGCACCCGGCTTTGCACCTGAGCGGCCTTGCTCGCCTTCGCGCGAAAGCGGCGGACAAACTGCTCTAGGTGCTCCCTTTCTTTTTCGAGGTTCTTCGCGCGGTTCTCGAGGAGTTGGCGCTCGTCCTCACGCTGCGAAAGGTACTTCTCGTAGTTCCCGCGGAACGTGCGGACGCCTTCCGGCTCGAAGCTGACGACGCGGTTGACCTGTTCGTTGAGAAACTCCCTATCGTGAGAGACCAGAAAGAGGGCTTGGTCGTAGCTGCTCAGAAACTTGGAGAACCAGGCCACCGAGGGCATGTCCAGGTGGTTGGTCGGCTCGTCGAGAAGTAGTAGCCCCGGCTTCTGAAACAACAACGACGCCAACACGGCACGCATCTTCCACCCTCCGCTGAGCTCTCCGAGAGGGCGCCGATGGTCGCTCTGGGTGAAACCGAGCCCATGCAGGATGCGTTTGGCTTCGTGCTCGGAGAACCGTGCATCGAGCGCGGCGATCTGCTCGTGCAGCTCTGCGACTTCGCTGGCCACGGCGACGAGCTCGTCCTCCTGGCCGTTGCTCGCGTGCTCCAGCTCCGCCAACCGAGCCTCGCTTCGTTCGAGCTGCTCGCGGAGCTCGGTCCGGCCGGGCACGCTATCGAATACGAAGGCCAGCACTCTTTCATTCGGGAACGCAGCGATCTCTTGAGGCAGAAACCCAACGTGAACGCCGGGCAGCCGCTTCACCGTTCCGCCGTCGGGTTCGATGTCCCCCGCGAGCAACCGAAATAGGCTCGACTTGCCCGAGCCGTTCGGCCCGACCAGCCCGATGTGATCGCCCTGATGCACCTGGAGCGACAGCCCGTCAAAGAGCGTCTCTCCCCCAAGTGCTAGCGAGACATCGTTGACCGAGGCAAGCGTCGTCAAACCAGCTCCGACCGGATCTTGATCTCGTTCAGCAGGGTCCGATGGACCGGGCACTTCGCAGCGATGTCGAGCAGCCGTCCGCGTTGCTCTTCGCTGAGGTCCCCTTCGAGCTCCAGCTTCTTGTCGATTACGTCGATCACTCCGTTGTCCTTGTCGCAGTCCTCGCAGTCCTTGGCGTGAATGCGATCGTGGCGCAGGGTGACGCGTACGGCTTCGAGGGGCCACTCCTTGCGCCCGGCATACATTCTGAGAGTCATCGAGGTGCAGGCGCCGAGGCCCGCTAGCAACAGCTCATACGGATTGGGCGCGAGATTCGTTCCACCTTTATCGAGGGGCTCGTCGGCCGCGAACGTCAGATGGCGGGCCTGAATCCGCTGCAAAAACCCGGTTGTCTTGCCCTCGACTACGACCTCCCCCTCGCGCGTGTCCTCGGGGATCTCCGCGGCAGGCTGCTCCGGCAGGTACCGGCTGGCCCAGGCCGCAAGAACGTCGGCCACGTACCTCGAATCGCTCGGACGGCCAAGGAGGTGATCCGCCCCGTCCAAGGAGACGAAGCTTTTCGGGTGCCGTGCAGCTTTGAAGATCAGGCCCGCGTTGTCGATCGAGACGAGGTTGTCCTGCGGGGAGTGAAACACCACGAGGGCTTTCTTGAGCTTGCCGATCTGTTCGGCGTTGCAGTGTTTCTGAAGGTCCTCGAGAAAACTCTTTCGGATGGTGAACGGCCGCCCGCCGAGGTTGACATCTGCCTGCCCGTTCGATTCGATCTCCTCGAGCGACGCCTCGAACAAGCGCGCCACATGCTTCGGTTCGAACGGTGCGCCTATCGTAGCCACGCCGACCACTTCCGGGATCTGTCCCGCTGCGGCCAGGACCGCAGTCCCTCCGAGGCTGTGACCGATGAGTAACGCGGGTGCGCGATAGGCTTCGCGGAGCGCTTGGACGGCTGCGGCGATGTCGTCCACATTGTGGGAGAAGGTGGTGTCGTCGAAGTCGCCCTCACTCTCGCCGAGCCCCGTGAAGTCGAAACGCAGGGTCGCGATCCCCTTCTCCGCAAGGGCCGAGCTGATGTGAGTCGCCGCTCGACTGTCCTTCGAGCACGTGAAGCAATGGGCGAACACCGCGCACGCGATGGGCTCGACCGCCGGCAAGTGAAGCCGAGCCGACAGCGTCTGCCCGCCGCTCCCCACAAACTCAAACCGTTCTACATCCGCCATACAGCCTCCTCCGGCTCCAAATGTACCTCGCCAACCCCCTTGCGTTACAGCGCGAAGAGCGGTGCGTTCCCCTTTCGATGGGGTTGAGCAGACCGAGCAGGCGGGAGCTCAATCCGTCGAAAAAGGGGCCGTCCCCTTCCTATTCGGCCGCTTCGAGGTACTCGGCGTGTTCGGGGGTGTTGTAATCGAATTCCTCGAAGACTTCGCGGAGCTCCTCGGAGACCTCTTCTCGGGTGATGCCGAAGAAGTCGAGCTCGAAGTCCCGCGGGCTTTCGTATTCTCGGTGGGCCGCCATCGCTTCGTCGAGCTTGGCTTCGAAGGCTTCGCTGACGGGCATGCCGAGCCGATCGTACAAGTCGAGAATCGTCTTCTTCGGGTCGTGGATCAGGTCCTCGTAGCGAATGACGATGAACTGGTCCTCCGGGATCTCTCTGCGACATGCGAGGGCGTACCGGTAGTACTCGTAGCCGAGCCGTTTGAGCGCTTGGATCTCTTCGCCGTCAGGACGGATGCTCGGTGAGTGCGCCTTCCACGCCTGGTAGAACATGTTCAGGAACGACGGAAGGCTGTCGTGTGGGTTGCGCACGAGGTACACGAACGCCGCATCCGGGAACTTCTCGTGAACCGAACGGACGCGGGTCGAGAAGAACACGTTCTTGTTCAAGAAGCGCTTGCCGTCAGCCTCGAACACGTGACGCTTGATCGTGTTTTCGTACGAGTCCATGTACGCGCGTCGCTCTTCGTCCGGTTGACGGTCGATCCACGTCTGGCTCGGCAGGTCGTCCATGAACGGGAAGAGCAGTCCGGTCGTCGGCGACTCGAGGCTCCAAAGCAACGTGCAGACGTCTTCCTCGGGCTGGTCGAGGCTGATGTGGTGCACGCCCTGCCAACGGCTTTCGAGCGGGCCGTTCAAAAAATCGTACGCGTGGTTGAGCACGGAGCCGACGCTGGTCTGGGCGAGCTCGATCATCCGCTTGAAGGCCTTGGTGGCCGTGATCGACGGGAAAATCGTTTGGTAGAGCTTCACCGTGGTGAAGACCTCGTCATCTAGGCTGATCAGGCGGTGGACGAGGGTGGTGCCACTGCGCGGATTGGCGAAGACAAAAACCGGCCGCTCGACCTTCTGGTCGCGGTACTCAGGGTACAGGACCTCGTCGAGCGCGCGGAAGGCGACCGCAGTCTGGCGGAGCCCCACGTAGATCGGTGCAATCCAAGCGGTGGTCACGAGTCGGCCGAGGGTCGGCTTCTTGAAGAGGACGTTTCCGATTTCTCGGAGGCCCCGTTTGTTGATGTACATGGTCGTTCCCCGTGAGAGGGTCTCTGACTTGCCCACGCCCAGTGTAGGGTCGATGCACGAAATTGCTGCCAAAACCAGGCGAACGGTGCGCTGGCTCAGTTGAACGGTCTCGGCTTCCCGGTGAGTGGAGGCCCTATTCGTCCGTCACACAGCCTTCGGACGCCGACTTCACATTTTTGATGTACTTTGTAAAGCGTGCCACGCTTGGCTTTGAGCTCGGGCGCTTGCCACTGGGCGCGCCGCTCGGCCATTTCGGCTTCGCTCACCTCGAGATCGATGAAACGCTTCTCGGCGTCGATGGCGATGATATCCCCGTCTTGCACCAGGGCGATCGGGCCACCCTCCTGCGCTTCGGGCGTGATGTGTCCGATGATGAAGCCGTGAGAGCCTCCGGAGAACCGGCCGTCCGTGATGAGGGCCACGTCCTGCCCGAGTCCGGCGCCCATGATCATGGATGTCGGTGACAGCATCTCGGGCATCCCGGGTCCGCCCTTCGGGCCTTCGTAGCGAATGACGACGACCTGTCCCTTGCTGATCTCGCCGCGCTCCATTGCCGCCAACATGTCTTCTTCGCAATCGAACACCTTCGCGGGCCCCTTGAAGTGGAACCCTTCCTTGCCCGTGATCTTCGCCACGGATCCCTCAGGCGCGAGGCTGCCTCGAAGAATAGTCAGGTGACCGGTCTTCTTGATCGGTGTGTCCCAAGAATGGATGACGTCTTGTCCCTCGCAGAGGTCGGGAAGATCCGCAAGATTCTCCGCGAGCGTCTTGCCGGTGACCGTAAGACAATCGCCATGCAGCGCCCCGTGCGCCAGTAGATACCGCAGCACCCCGGGGGTTCCGCCTACGTTGTGCAGGTCTTCCATCACGTACTGCCCGCTCGGCTTGAGGTCTGCGAGAAACGGTACTCGATCGCTGACGGTCTGAAAGTCGTCGATCGTCAGAGGAACATCGACCGCGCGCGCCATCGCCACCAAATGCAACACCGCGTTCGTCGAACCGCCGAGCGCCATGACCGTCACCATGGCGTTTTCGAACGCCTCGCGCGTCATGATGTCCCGCGGCTTGATGTCTTGCTCGAGAAGGAGCTTGATCGCCTCGCCTGCGCGCAGACATTCGTCCTGTTTTGCGGGGTCTTCCGCGGGCGTCGACGAGCTGTAGGGCAGCGACATCCCCATCGCCTCGATCGCCGAAGCCATCGTGTTCGCGGTGTACATTCCGCCGCAGGCGCCTGCACCCGGGCACGCGTGCTCGATGATGTCGAGACGCTTGCTCTCGTCGATCGATTGCCCGAGGAGCTCGCCATACGATTCGAACGCCGACACGACATCGAGCTTCTCGCCATCGCTTCCGTGTCCCGCGCGAATCGTTCCCCCGTAGATCATCAACGACGGGCGGTTGAGCCGGCCGATGGCGATCATGCAGCCCGGCATGTTCTTGTCGCAGCCCGGGATCGAGATGTTCGCGTCGTACCACTGCGCGGCCATCACGGTTTCGATCGAGTCGGCGATCAAGTCTCGCGATTGAAGCGAGTAGCTCATGCCGTCCGTCCCCATCGACATTCCATCGGACACGCCGATGGTGTTGAAGCGCATGCCGACGAGACCTGCATCGACGACGCCGCGCTTTACGACGGCCGCGAGGTCGTTGAGGTGCATGTTGCAGCTGTTGCCCTCGTACCAAACCGCCGAGATGCCGACTTCGGCTTTGTCCAAGTCGGCGCGTGACAGACCGGTCGCGTGCAACATGGCTTGCGACGCGCCCTGGGACGGTGGCTGGGTGATTCGGCTGCTGTACTTGTTGAGTTTTCTGCTCATTGGGGCTGCGGGGTCTAGCACTCGGTGGGGCGGGCTCGGCCAGGGTGTCGGTTGGCTTGACCGGTTCCGGCCTTGGTCCTACGTCTGTTCAAGAAAATTTGAACAAACTGAGCAAACAGAGTGCCCACCGCCGCCGCAAAACAACAAAACTTCAATGATTCTCAGCCCTTGTGGCGTGAGGCCGAGTTGAGTTCAGCCGATGCGATGGGGCGTTTGATGGAGTTTTGGGGCTTTCGACGCCACATGGGTCGCCTCTGGACGATCCTGTACCTGTCCCCAGACCCGATGACGACGACCGAGCTCGCGGAAATCCTTCAGCTCAGTAGTAGCGCGGTGAGCCTGTCGCTCGGGGAGTTGGTGCATTGGGGCGCGGTGCGCAAGACCTGGCGTCCGGGAGAACGAAAAGACTTTTACCAAGCGGAAAGCAGCGTTTGGAAGCTCCTTCGCCGTGTGTACGAGCGCCGAGAGCTCAACCTCATCCGTGAGGCCATCGATGCTTTCGGGGAGGCGCAGCGGCAGCTCGCCGAGACCCGGAGCCTCCTTGGGCAGGAGGAGCGGCGTCGCGTCGACTACATGCGCCAGCGACTTTCACGGCTGAGTGCGCTATCTAAGGTCGGCGAACGGCTGGTTCGGTTGCTGGTTGCGGGCCGAATGATCAACCCGGCCGATCTGCAATCGGCGGAAGAAGAAGAGTGATGCACCAGGGGACACCCGACGGAGGCCACCGATGTCGTTGATAGCGGCGGTCCGCTCGGATTCCTCGTCCGACGTGCTCACGAGCCTCCAGGCTGTGTGCGATTCGCAGGGGCTCGATGACCTTTCGGCTCGCTTGGCTGACCTTGCCGACTTGGTGAAGTGGGACATGGCCGCCCTCGAGGAGGGCATTCAAGGCCTTCGCGCGGGGGACAGCGTCGTTCATAAGAGTGCGCACCACTTGGTAGGGATCGCGGGCAAGCGGCTACGGCCGATGTGCGTCGCGCTTGCTTCACAACTGGGCAGCGGCCTCGACGAGCGCACCCGCGAGTTCGGAGTAGCGGTCGAGCTCGTCCATTGCGCGACACTGCTCCATGATGATGTCGTCGACACGGGCGATCAGCGCCGAGGCGCTCCTTCGGCCCGCACCCTCTACGGCAACGCGGCTTCGATTTTCGCCGGCGACTGGCTGCTTGTCGATGCGCTTCGCCGAGTGCGCACCGCCGAAATGCCCGACGTTCTGATTCGACTGCTCGACATCATCGACGAGATGATCTTCGCCGAGGCGATCCAGCTGGAGAACCGCGGTCGCATCGATGCCCGCATGCACACGTACATGCAGGTCGTCGAAGGCAAGACCGCCGCCTTGTTCCGTTGGGCGATGTTCGCCGGCGGTCGCGCGGGCGACCTCGATACCGACGCGTGCAGGTCGCTCGAAGAGTACGGTCTCCACCTCGGCGTGGCGTTTCAGCTGATCGACGACCATCTCGACTACGCAGGCGATGGCGCGACGATCGGGAAGTCGCCGCTAACGGATCTGCGCGAAGGGAAGATGACTCACCCCGTGATCGTCGCTCTAGAGCGGGACCCTTCGCTCAGGCCAGTTCTCGAAGAGCTGGTCGCGAACCCCTTGGACGACATTCCAGAGGACGCGCGGTCGCGCTTACTGTCGGCGCTCGATCGCACGGGCGCCCTCGAGTCGACGCGTGAGCTCGCCGTGCACAAGGCTGACGCCGCTTGCTTGGCGCTGCAGGATCTGCCCGACAGCCGCGCCCGAGACGCACTGATTACGGTGGCGCGAGCCACGGTGCACCGGGAGTGCTAGCGAGCAACGAAGAAAGATGCATTGATGTCCAAGCAACCACCCACCGTGACGAGCCGGATCCCGGGCTTCTACCGCGAGCATGTCGAACAACGGCTTCGCACCATCCTTGAGACCGGCCTGCTTTCCGAAGACTCCGTTCAGCACTTGCAAGATGGTGGGCGTCTCACGCTCGAGGTTGCCGATCGCATGAGCGAGAACGTCATTGGGGTGCACGGCCTGCCCCTCGCTGTCGCCCTCAACTTCCGCGTGAACAACAACGACGTGTTGGTGCCGATGGCCGTCGAAGAGCCTTCGGTGGTTGCCGCCGCATCGAACGCAGCCCGTCAGGTACGGATGACCGGCGGATTTTTCGGCGAGGCTACCGCTCCGATCATGACCACTCAGGTCCAGTTCGACGACGTACCCAATCCGCGCGACGCGAAGGCGCGCGTCGAAGCCGAGCGCGACTTGATTTTCCAAATCGCAGACGAAGCAATCCCAGGCATGCTGACGCGCGGCGGTGGCTGCCGTGATCTCGATGTGCGCGTGCTCGACGAGGACCAGGGCGTAGTGGTCGTGCACCTCTACGTCGATGTCGGCGACGCGATGGGCGCGAACGTAGTCGACGCGGTCGCCGAAGCGGTTGCCCCGCGAATTCGCGAGCTCACGGGCGGCACCGTGGGCCTGCGTATTCTAAGCAACCTGCCGTTGCGCCGTCGGGTGCAGGTGCGTTGCGAGGTGAGTGCCGATGCCCTGGGCGGGCCGGATCTGGCGAACGGCATCGTCAAGGCCAGCCGATTTGCCGAGCTCGATCCCTTCCGCGCGGTCACCCACAACAAGGGAGTGATGAACGGCGTCGACGCCGTTGCCCTCGCGCTGGGTCAGGACTGGCGCTCGATCGAAGCGGGGGCGCATGCCTTCGCGTCCGTGACCGGAACCTACAAGCCGCTCGTGGTTTGGACCCGGACTGACAGTGGCCTCCGCGGAGAGCTCGATATGCCGATGGCCGTCGGAACCGTCGGTGGCTCGACTCGAGTTCATCGAGGCGTCCGCGCCGGCTTCGAGCTCATGGGTGTGACGAATGCTGGTGAGTTGGCCATCGTGATGGGCGCCGCCGGGATGGCCTCGAACCTGGCAGCGCTTCGCGCGCTTGCGGGCGAGGGCATTCAGCGCGGCCACATGCGTTTGCACTCGCGAAAGCAAGAGGTGCAGCAGAACGCCCGGCTTCAGGCCAAGAAGGTCGAACGAGGGTGCTCAGTGAGCGAATCGGCTCACCAGACGCCGTTGCCCAACCCAGGTTCTGGGCAGATGTTCGACCAGATCGCAGGCCGTTACGACATGCTGAACAGGGTCATGTCGATGGGCATCGACCGGTCGTGGCGTCGCAAGACGGTGGATGCGATGGAGCTCCGGGCGGGAGCTCGTGTTCTCGATCTGGCTACCGGGACGGGCGACCTCGCCCTCATGATTGCCCGGATGCACACCGACGCGCACGTGGTGGGCAGCGACCCTTCCAAGCGCATGCTGGAAGTCGGCGTCGAGAAAGTGGCACGGAGCGGCCTCACCGATCGGGTGGAGCTCGAAGTGGGTGACGCGCAAGCCCTTCGGTACGACGACGACTCGTTCGATGGATGCTGCATCGCTTTTGGAATTCGCAACGTCCCCGATCGAAACGCAGCGCTCACGGAGATGGCGCGGGTGACCCGGCCGGGCGGCCGAGTCGCGGTGCTGGAGCTCGGCGAGCCGAACGTGGGCTGGCTCAGTCCCATCGCTCGCTTTCATATTCGCAAGGTCATCCCACGGATTGGCGGGATACTGTCAGGCTCGGACGAGTACAAGTACTTGCAGGAATCGATCGCAGCGTTCCCGCCCGCCGACGAGTTTGCCCAGCAGATGCGGGCTGCCGGGCTGAACGTCCTCGACGTGCAACCGCTGACGTTTGGCGCATGCACCTTGTTCGTTGCCGAGCCGCTCGGGGCCACGTCATGAGGTCTCAAGGCGCGGCCTTTGCCTTCGAGGGGGTCCTGACGAGGGAGACCTCGCGGGCGTTCTTGGAGCAGGCCCTTCGGGCTCGCGCCTCGATGGTCAACAACCTCATCGTGACAATGCCAGCGCCCATCGCGCCACCCGATGCGCTGCTTCGCGCGTTCCCGCACGAGGCGAGCATTTTGTGGGACCCGCCCGAGAGCGATGCTTGCTCGGGGCTTGGCGTGGCCAAGACAATGGCTCCTACCGCGCCCGCGATCAGCGATTTCTTCGACGGCACCGAGCACATAGCCGATGCGGCGAGCCCGGCGCCACGCGTATTTGGGGGCGGCTCTTTTGCTCCGGGAGCTGCTCGACAGGCGCCTTGGGAAGGCTTCGGGGACGGCTTCGTGCTGCTGCCCACGTGGACGTATCACGTTGGCGAGCGAGCCTGGTTGTTCTTTGCCGCATGCGAGTCCGAGGGCACGAGCGTCGAACGAACGCTCCAGGTGTTCGACACGATCTGGGAGAGCCTCGAACGACCGATCGGCGTGATTCCGTCGCCCGTCTCGGTGAGGCGCATCGATGAAGCCGATCACGAAGCCTGGTCGCGCCAAGTCGACGAGATCCGCCGAGAAATCCAAGACGGCACCTTCGAGAAGGTCGTGGCTGCAAGGCACTGTGTGGTTGAGCTCGAGACGGGCGCTGGCTCTCTCGACGTGCTCAAGCGCCTCGAAGAGCGGTTTCCGGGCTGCACGCGTTTCGCCTTGTGGCGCGGCGATGCCGCGTTCTTGGGCGCGACCCCTGAGCTTTTGATCTCGCGTCGTGGGCCATCACTGCTGAGCGAGGCGCTTGCCGGCTCCACAGAGCAGGGTGATGCGGCGCGCATGATGGCCAGCTCGAAAGAACGCGAGGAGCATCAGCTGGTGGTCCAGGCGATTCTCAAAGCGCTCGAACCGTTCTGCGATTCACTTCGGTCCGCTGCGGAACCGACCGTCCGTGAGCTTCCCAACGTGCTGCACATGCAGACCCCGATCGAGGGACACCTTCGCGAGCCGACGCACATCCTCGCTTTGGTTCAAGCGCTGCACCCAACCCCGGCGGTTGGCGGCGTCCCTACAAAAGAAGCCACTCAATGGATCGTCGAGCACGAGGCGCTTGCCCGCGGGTGGTACAGCGCCCCGGTCGGCTGGACCGATGCGGCAGGCGATGGCGAGTTCGTGGTTGCGTTGCGCTCTGGTTTGCTTCGCGACGGGAAGGCCTGGGTCTACGCTGGCGCCGGAATCATGGCCGACTCCGATCCCGATGCGGAGTACGCGGAGACCGAGCTCAAGATGCAGGCGCTTCTAGGAGCGCTCCATGGGGACAGTCGCTGATCTACAGAGCGAGTGGGCGCGCCTCGTCGTCCATAGCTTCGTCGAGGCTGGCGTGCGTGACGCCGTCATCAGTCCAGGCTCGCGTTCCACGCCGTTTACGGTCGCCGCGTTAGAGCAAGCTGGGCTTCGCTGCATCAGCGCGCTCGATGAGCGTTCGGCGGCGCACTACGCGCTCGGGCAAGCGCGCGCGACGGGACGTCCCTCGTTGATTCTTTGCACTTCCGGAAGCGCCCCGGCGAACTATTTCCCGGCGGTGATCGAAGCTAGCGAGGCGGGCGTGCCACTCGTGGTCCTGTCAGCGGATCGGCCTCCGGAGCTTCTGCATTGCGGCGCGAATCAGACGACCGATCAAGTCGGGCTCTACGGGCGTCACGTTCGCTTCTTCGCGCAGCTCGGCGAGCCCCGCGCAGACGATCTCGGCTTGCGGGCTGCGAAGCGGTTGGCGACCCGTGCCGTTTTCGAGACGCTTGGAAGCCATCCTGGGCCTGTCCACCTCAACGCCCAGGCGCGCAAACCACTCGAGCCGACGGCGGGGCACGGTCGGGACGCGGAGCTTCACGGTCGCGTTCAGGCGATTCTGCAAGAGCCTCTCGCGGCGGTGTCCGGCTCTCGCGTCGTCGATGATGGCGTGGTGCAGAGCGTCGCTCGCGCGCTCGACGGAGCTGCTCGCCCGCTGATCCTGTGCGGCCCCGCTCCGGTGCAACAAGGCGAGCTTCGGGGTGAGCTTCGGGCGCTCGCAGATCGTGCGACAGTACCGATTGCCTCCGAGGCGTCTGGCCAGGTGCGATTCGGAGCGGGGGCCGGCACCGTGCTCGGCGCGCTCGACACCCTCTGGAGAACCGATCGCGGGGGCGCCGCACTGGTGCCGGACTTCGTTCTGCAGCTTGGGGCAAACCCCACCTCGAAGGGCTGGGAGGAGCTTTGCGCGGCCCACCGGATTCGGCGTGTGGTCGTGCATCCCTGGGATTGGATCGATCCCGCGTCCAACGCGGAACTGGTCATTCAGGCCGACGTCGCAGATTTTCTGAGGGCGTTGGCGACCAAGACCTTCGCCGCTGCGGGAAGGGACACGGCGTTTGCGCAAAACCTCCGGCGCGCGGAGGGGCTCGTCTGGACTGCCGCCTCCGAGGTGCTCACCCGGGTAGGCGACGCACTCTCAGAGGCTGGAGTCGCTCGCGCGGTTCACGGCGCAGCACCCGAACGAAGCGCGCTGGTCTTGGGCAACAGTCTACCGATTCGCAACTTCGACACATGGGTGCCTCCGGGCGACGCGTCCCTGCGGGTATTTTCCCAACGCGGCGTCAGCGGTATCGACGGCGTGGTCTCCGGTGCGGCGGGGGTCGCGTCATGCACGTCCGAACCGACGACCCTCCTCGTTGGCGACGTGAGCTTCTTGCACGACATCAATGGTCTACAGCTCGCGTCCAAGGCGACGAGTCCACTGGTGGTCGTCGTCGTGAACAACGGGGGAGGCCGGATCTTCGAGCAGCTTCCGATCGCGCGGCAAGGCAAGGAACAATGGCTTCCCTACTTCACGACGCCGCACGAGGCCAGCATGGCGAGCGCCGCGTCGATCTATGGATGCCCCTTCGAGACGGTGAGCTCGGTGTCGGAGCTCCGCTTCGCACTGCAATCCGCGCACGCGCGCGACGGCTGTACGGTCGTCGAAGCCGTGGTGCCGGCGCATGGTTCGGCTGAGCAGAACAGTGCGCTCCGCTCCGCTGTCGAGCACGCTCTGCGGCGCGAGGGTTTTTGATGTGGCTTTTGCTTCACGGATTCACGGGCTCGCCCCGGAGTTGGAGTCCTGTGGTCTCCTGCGCGGAGCTCGGCCGGACGCCGCTGACGCCGACCCTGGCAGGCCACGGCCTCGACTGGCAGAGCAGGGCGGTCCAGTCGTTCGACGATGAGGTCGCGCGGCTCGCCGCGCTCGCGTCCAGTCTCCAATCGCCTCGGCTGCTTTGCGGGTACTCGCTGGGCGCTCGGCTCGCGCTCGGCTTGCTCGTTCGCCAACCCTGTCTGTTCGATGCGGCCTTGTTGATCGGATTGCACCCAGGACTGCCCGATCAAACTGCCCGAACGGAGCGCCGCAATGCCGATGCGAGTCGGGCACGCCAGCTCCGACAGGACGGCTTGGAGACGTTCGTTTCGGCTTGGGAGGAGCTGCCACTGTTCGCGAGCCAACGCGATCTTCCGCGACAGGCATCTGCAGAGCAACGCAGTATCCGTCTCGATCACGTCGCCGGGGGCCTCGCGCGGTCCCTCGAGGTGCTCGGACTGGCCGAAATGCCGAGCTATCGCGCGTCCGTGGCTGCCATCGACGTTCCGATCACGCTGATGACGGGTGCGCTCGACCCCAAGTTCTCCGAGATCGCAAGGGCGCTTGCCGAGGAGAATGCCCACGTTGACACCGTGGTCGTCGAGGGCGCGGGCCACAACGTCGTGCTCGAAGCGCCGGCGGCCGTTGCTGCTGCGATGAACCGGATGGCGAACAGGGTGGGCCGATGAGCGAGGTCAGGCCAGGCTCGACTCACGCTTGGATTCTGGCGGCGCGCCCTGCGACCCTCACGGCCGCGTTTGCGCCCGTCGCGGTGGGCACTGCGTGCGCCTGGCGCGTGGACGGAGCTCGATGGGACGCCGCGTTGGCGGCTCTGCTCGGCGCGTTTCTGATCCAGATCGCGACGAACTTCGCGAACGACATGTTCGATTTCCAAAAAGGAGCGGACACCGAAGCGCGTCTCGGACCTACACGGGTGGCCCAGGCGGGCCTTCTCACGGTGCGACAGCTTCGCCGCGGAATCATCGTCGCGTTCGCGCTCGCGCTGGGCACGGGTATCTACCTCACATGGATTGCCGGGCCCGCCGTGATCGTCATTGGTCTCGCATCGATGATGGCGGGCCTCGCCTACACCGGGGGTCCTTTCCCCCTCGCGTACAATGGCCTAGGTGACGTCTTCGTGATGACGTTCTTCGGTTTCGTCGCGGTGTGCGGGACCGCATTTGTCCAAGCTCTGTTCGTGCCCAACGTCGCCTGGCTCGCCTCGATCCCGATCGGCGCCTTGGCCACCGCGATTCTCGTCGTGAACAACGTTCGCGACTTCGAAGGGGATGCCCGCGCACGCAAGAGGACACTCGTCGTGCGATTCGGAAGGGATGCGGGCGTCAGGGAGTACGGCCTCTTGCTGGTCGCAGCGTACGTGACTCCCATCGTCATGTTCCTTCTCGGCTGGACCAGTGCTTGGGTCTGCCTCCCATTGCTGACGATTCTCTGGGCGGGCGGGCTCTTGCGTTCCGTCGCGAACGACCGAGGCACGGTACTCAACGAAACGCTCGCCTGGACCGCCAAGCTGCTTTCTCTGTTCGGCATCCTGTTCGCCATCGGGATCGCGCTGTGACCGACCTGCATGCGCAGGTCGACATGCTCGAAGGAGAGCTTCCCGAATCGCTCGTTGGCGCCGGCGCCGGTCTGTCCAAGCGGGCCTTCGCGGTGCTTCGGCTCATGCGGGACGACGGCACGAGTGGCGTTGGAGAAGCTTCACCGCTCCCCGGCTACTCGCCCGATTCGATGGCGGAGGTTTCAGACGAGTTGCGACGCCTCGTCGGCGCGCCGGTCGATGCGAATCCATTGGCGAGCCCGTTCGACCTCCTCGTCGACGTGTTTGGCGCGCACCCGGTGAGGCATCCAGCCGCGCGCTTCGCCCTCGAAACCGCACTCCTCGACTGGCTCGGCCACACGCGCGGCGAGCCCATGCATCACGTCCTCGGTGGCGCCGCGCAAAGGCAGCCGATTCCTATCGCCGATCTGGTCTTGGAGGCGGACCCTGCGTCGTGGCCCGCGCGTGCGGATGCGCTCTTGGCAGATGGCGCTACGCACCTGAAGCTGAAGGCCGGAATCGATCTCGACACCGAAGTGCGAGCGTTGCAGACGATTCGCCGCGCGCACCCGACGCTTGCTCTTCGGCTCGACGCGAATCGCCGCATCCCGCTCGCCGCGTTGCGGCGGAACGCAGAGTCGTTGGAGGCGCTCGAGTTGGAGCTGTTCGAGGAGCCCGTCGCGCCGACCGACTGGTTGGAGGCGCTCCGTCTACCGCTGCCCTTTCGCGCTAGACGAGTCCCTTCGCGACGAGGAGCTTTCGCGGCGATTGCTCGGCAGCGGCGCTATCCGTGCGGTGGTGATCAAGCCGATGGTTCTCGGGGGGTTGCGGGCCTCGTTCGAAGTTGCCGAGCAGGCTGCGGCCCACGGCGCGCAATACCTCGTGTCGCACACCTTCGACGGTCCCATCGCCAGGGCAGCCACCGCTGAGCTCGCGCTTACGCTTCAAACCGAGCTCGCGGCGGGGCTCGGTCCACATCCTGCGCTCGGGCTTTGGCCCCCTCACCGGATCGCGGCGATCCGCGGCCGGCAGATCGTGTCGCACGACGCTCCGGGGTTGGGGTTCGAGCTCGAAGAGAGGCCTGATGCCTGAGCTGAGCCTGCTCGCGGCGGCCCAGGAGGCGCCGGAACGCGATTGCTTGATCGCCAACGGCCGAGTGTGGTCCTACGCCGAGGTGGCGACGCGTGTCCGCACCGCACTCGCCTTGCTTCGAGCCGAGGGCGTTGCACCTGGGGACCGGGTCGCCCTCACGCCTAGCGCCGATCTCGACTCCATCGTCTGGTTGTACGCGCTTTTCGAGCTCGGTTGCCCGGCGGTTCTGCTGCACCCGCACCTCAGTGAAAGGGAGCGTTCCGTCGTCCTGGCGGAGGCGGAGCCGGCGCAGGTGATCACGGCGTCGATCACCGGCGAAGAATCGGGCGATGAGATTTCGGCACTCCCTTCACCCGCTCCCGACGAAACTCTGGCCATCGTGTACACGTCGGGATCGAGCGGCCAACCCCGGGGCGCCCGTTTATCCCGCCACGCATTCATCGCATCGGAGGCCGCGCACGCCGCAAACCTCGGATGGATTCCCGAGGATCGCTGGCTGTTGGGGATGCCGCCGGCCCATGTCGGAGGCCTTTCCATTGTGACCCGGTCGCTGATCGCGAGGCGATGCGTCGTGTTGAGCGGAGGCCGCTTCGAGCCGGGCCCGTTCGCACGCCTCATGGCAGAGCATCGAGTGACGCTTTGCAGTCTGGTGCCGACGATGCTTCGAGGGCTGTTGACTGTCGACGAATCGGCGTGGACACCGAGCCACGACCTCCGCGCCGTTCTGGTGGGGTGGGAGCGCCGTTTTCTGACCCCCTGCGCGAGCTTGCCACGACACGAGGCATCCCCGCGCTCGCGACGTACGGGTGCACCGAGGCTTGCTCCCAGATCGCGACCCAAAGCACCCAACAAATCGGAAGCATCGGCTCGGGCGCGCCCCTGGCGGGCATCGAGCTGCGGCTCGAAGACGGCGAGATCCAAGTCCGCGGCGACGTGCTCATGGACGGCTACCTCGGACACGATCGAGGAGGCGAGCCCTGGACATCGGATGGGTGGCTCCGCACCGGAGACCTCGGATCCTTGTTGGCGGACGGCCAGCTCCTGGTCCGTGGGCGTCTCGACGACCTCATCGTCACGGGTGGCGAGAACGTGTCCCCGCAGGAAGTGGAAGCGTGGCTCGAAACCGTTCCGGGCATCGTCTCGGCTTGCGTATTCTCTGTGCCTCACGAGGTGTGGGGCGAGGAGGTGGTTGCGGCCCTCGTCGTCGATGCCGCGCGATATCGGGACGACGCTCTTCGGGACCGCCTCGTGAACGAGCTTGCAACGCACAAGCGACCGAAGCGGATCTGCTCACTCGACGCGTTGCCCCTCAACCGCTCCGGCAAGCTCGATCGCGCCGCGGCCGCTGCCCAGTGCGCGGGCGAGCTACGCCCGGTTTAGTCGCTGTGGCGTCCGCGGAGGTCTGCTAGTGTTCCGCGCTCAACGGGGAGACGGCCATGGCAGATCAGATCAACGCTTCGCACATTCTATTCATGTATGCTGGATCGGAGCGTTCCTCTGCGACGCGCAGCAAAGAGGAAGCAGAAACACAAATCGCGGACGTCGGGCAGCAACTTCGAGGCGGCGCCGACTTCGCAGCGCTGGCACAAGAGCACTCCGATTGCAGCTCCGCACAAGCGGGCGGTGATCTCGGTGGCTTCGGCCGCGGACAGATGGTCAAGGCGTTCGAGGATGCAGCGTTTGGGCTCGAGGTGGGCGGCACCAGCGACGTCATAGAGACACCATTTGGATTCCACATCATCCACCGGACCGGCTAGCGTGCGGATCTTTTTTCTTGTGGTCGGCTTACGTCCTCGTCGCTCCCCTGCGAGGCACATGAGTGCCTCTCACTACGCTCCTGCGGGCGCGCTCGACCACAAGAAAAAATCTCTCGCACGCTAGTCGCGGGGTTGGCTTAGAAATTTTTGCACGATGGGCCGGTAACCCTCTCGGAACGTCGGGTACTCGAACCGATATCCCGTCTCTCGGAGCCGCGTGTTTCGGCAACGCTTGTTGAGCCGCTTGGTTGGCCCATCGGGGGGCGCGGGCGCATCGAGTTCCGCGCTGAGCCAAGTAACGACCTCCGCCGTCGTGGCGGGCTCGTCGTCGGTGCCCAAGTAGAGAGCTTCTGGATACCCAAGACGCATCAGGTGGTGCAACGCTCCGGCGCAATCTTCGACGTGGATGCGATTGGTCCAGCCACTGGTCGCCATGGCCTCCTCGTCGCGGACCTTGCGCACGAGCCGCGTTCTTCCCGGCCCGTAGATCCCCGACAACCGAACGTTGATCCCGGTCTCCGCGGCTTCCCGAACAATCGCTTCGGCTTCGAGCAGAACGCGGCCATTGAACCCGGGTGGCTCGGTGGTCGAGTTCTCGTCCACCCATTCACCCTCGCTTTGCCCGTAGACCGCGGTGCTCGACGTGAAAAAGATCCGGCGCAGGGGGCAGCCTGCGGCTCGCAACGCCTTCAATAGATTACTTAGCCCGTCGACGTAGACGGATCGATAGTGGGCTTCGTCCCGTCGGTCCGCACTTGCTGTGTAGAACAGGTAGTCGAACGCGGCCGGCGGCGCATCGAAGCTTCCCGGGTCCGTCAAGTCGATGCGCCAAGGTTGGACGCCGTTTGCGAGGGCGTCGACTCGGCGGCGTACGCCCCACACCTCGCACTCATCTGCGAGCAATCGGGTGGCAAGCGCGTTTCCCACGTCGCCGCACCCGGCGATCAAGATCTTGTCCAGCATGCCTCAGCCGCACAGGCGGTTACCGCCCTTGCCTTTGGCGGAATATGCGAAATCGTCGGCGCGTTTCAAGACGATCTCCACCGTGTCTCCCGGGCGGGCGATACCCAGTCCTGCGCTTGCGGTTACCGGGTTCGCCGGGTCGAATTTCATGCCCACTTCGCGAATCGCCGTGACGAAGCGGTTCCCCGCAACCCGTCCCTCTTCCTGGTTCGTGTCCGGAAGCACGATGACGAACTCATCGCCGCCATACCGGCCCGCCACGTCGACCTCACGGGTCGATCTTCGGAGTGCGTCGGCCACCCCTTGGAGCACCTGGTCGCCTTCGAGGTGGCCGTGGTTGTCGTTGACTCGCTTGAACTGGTCCAAGTCGATCATCACGATGGCCATGGGTCGTCCACGGTTCAGCCACGCCAGACCCTGCTCGATGTGGCTCAAAATGTGACGCCGGTTCCAGAGTTTGGTCAATGGGTCCTGTCGAGACAGCTCCGCCAGGCGTTCGTTCGCCACGAGGAGTTGGTTTTCACGTTGATTGATCTTCTGGATTAGCGTGGCGACGATCGCGGTTCCGAACATCAGCAAGATTGTCACCAGGAACGCTTGCAGGAATCCTTCGAACGCGTTGGGGCTCTGCGACTGCAGCCACGCCGGACCATCGGGCGCGAATGGCAACACCCCTCGAACCTCCATGATGACCACGGACGAATACATCGCTGCGCCAATGCTCGACAGTACGACCCCCATCCTCGGAGTCACCACGAGTGAGTTGACGATGCCCGCAACGAAGTAGAGCGCGACCATCATCGTGCGAGAGGACCCGATGCGCTGGACGATGAAGGTGAGCAGCGCCATATCGAGGATGCCGCCCAGGAAGGGGCGCCAGGGGGCCGCGATATCGCGCCAGATTAAGATTTGCTCGACGATCGCGACTCCGGCGTAGGCGATGAACACCCAGCGATGTTCTTGCATCGGGGGATAGAGGAGCGGGAGGAGCCAAATCCCGCTGGCCGCCAACATGAAACGAACCCAGGCCGTACCAAAAGCTAGTCTGCTTGAATTCATTCCCGTGGCACCAGTCTAAGTATCTTACCTTAACCCCTCAGGATTATAACACGATGGGCCGCGCCGTGCTCGCTTCGGGGCGGCAGATCGGCGAAGCGTCCCACGGGCGCAGGCAACCTTTTTAGGTCATTACGGCACTTCCTCTCAGCGAGGCTTGGGGCGCATGAGCAACGACGGAACGACACAGCAGCTCAAAGAGCTGATCGAAAAGCGGATCCTCTTCTTCGACGGAGCGATGGGCACGATGATCCAGCAGGCGGGCCTCGGAGAGGAGGACTTCCGGGGCGACCGTTTTCGCGATCATCCGAGCAGCCTTCAGGGCAACAACGATCTGCTCGTTCTGACTCGCCCTGACGTCATCCGTGGGATCCACGCGCAGTATCTCGATGCGGGCGCCGACATCATCGGAACCAACACGTTCAACGCGAATGCGTTCTCGCAAGCCGACTACAACCTCGAGCACGTGGTTTACGATCTCAATGTCGCCGCCGCCCGCGTTGCGACGGAGGCCACCAAGAGCCACGCCGACAAGCCGTGTTTCGTGGCGGGCGCGATCGGTCCACTCAACAAGACCCTGAGCCTCGGCCCGGACGTCGATGACCCCGGCTTCAGAGCGCTTACCTTCGACGAAGCGCGCGACGCCTACGCCGAGCAAGTCCGTGGGTTGATCGACGGCGGCGTCGACCTCCTGCTCGTCGAGACCATTTTCGATACGCTCAACGCCAAGGCGGCGCTGTGTGCGATCGACGATGTCTCTGCCGAGAAGGGTGTTCGCCTACCCATCGTGATTTCGGTCACGATCGTCGATAAGAGCGGCCGTACGCTGTCAGGACAGACTGTCGAGGCGTTCTACATTTCGATCGAGCATGCTCAACCGCTGGCGGTCGGGATCAACTGTTCGCTCGGCGCTCAGGAGATGCGTCCATTCCTGAGGGAGCTCACGGGGATTGCCGATTGTTACCTGCATTGCTACCCGAACGCCGGCCTCCCCAACGCCTTTGGTGGTTACGATCAAACGCCGCAGGAGATGGCCGAGCTCCTGCGCGGGTTTGCGGCGGACGGAATGATCAATCTCATCGGCGGCTGCTGTGGCACCACGCCAGACCATATCCGGGCCATCGTCGGAGCGGTACGCGACCTGCCGCCGCGTCCCAAGCCCGAGCGCGACGTCCACTATCCGCGGTTCAGCGGACTCGAACCGCTGGTCGTTCGCCCCGAGACCAATTTCCTGATGATCGGCGAGCGAACGAACGTGACCGGCTCAGCCAAGTTCCGAAAGCTGATCACCGGAGGCGACTACCCAGAAGCGGTCTCGGTGGCCCTTCAGCAAGTGCGTGGTGGCGCTAACATCATCGACGTCAACATGGACGAGGGCATGCTCGATTCCGAGCAAGCGATGACTCGATTCCTGAATCTCATTGGCTCCGAGCCTGAGATTTCACGCGTGCCTATCATGATCGACAGCTCGAAGTGGAGCGTCCTCGAAGCGGGCTTGAAATGCGTGCAAGGAAAGGCCCTCGTCAACTCGATCAGCTTAAAGGAAGGCGAGGCAGAGTTCCTCGACAAGGCTCGAGTGGTGCGCCGCTACGGTGCAGGCGCCGTCGTGATGGCCTTCGACGAAGAAGGGCAGGCCGACACCATCGAGCGGAAGGTCGAGATCTGCGCGCGAGCGTACCGGATTCTCGTCGAAGAGGCGGGCTTCGCTCCGACCGACATCGTGTTCGACCCCAACGTCTTTGCGGTCGCCACGGGGATCGAGGAGCACAACGAGTACGCGATCAATTTCATCGAGGCTACGAGACAGATTAAGGAGCGCTGCCCTGGGGCGTTGATCAGCGGCGGAGTGAGCAATCTCAGCTTTTCGTTCCGCGGCAACAATCGGGTGCGCGAAGCCATGCACACCGCGTTCCTCTACCACGCGATCGGGGCGGGCATGGACATGGGCATTGTCAACGCCGGTCAGCTCGAGGTTTACGAGGAGGTTCCCAAGGAGCTCCTCGAACACGTAGAGGACGTGATTTTCAATCGGCGCGCCGATGCGACCGATCGGCTCGTCGCGCTGGCCGAGACGGTCAAGGGCAAGGGAAAGAAGCAGCAGTACGACCTCAGCTGGCGCGAGGCATCGGTCGAGGACCGGATTTCGCACGCGCTGGTCAAAGGCGTCGTGGATTTCGTCGTCGAGGACGCCGAGGAAGCCCGACTGAAGTACGCTCGCCCCATCGACGTCATCGAAGGCCCGTTGATGAGCGGGATGGCGGTCGTGGGCGACCTCTTCGGCGCCGGCAAGATGTTCCTTCCGCAGGTCGTGAAGAGCGCGCGAGTCATGAAGAAGGCAGTCGCGCATCTCGAGCCCTTCATGGAAGACGAGAAGCTCGAGGGCCGCGTTCAGGCTAAGGTGCTGCTCGCGACGGTAAAGGGCGACGTACACGACATCGGCAAGAACATCGTTGGCGTCGTGCTCGGCTGCAACAACTATGGGGTGGTCGACATGGGTGTCATGGTCCCGGCTGATAAGATCCTCGATACGGCAGTGGCCGAGGGCTGCGACATCGTGGGCCTGAGCGGGCTCATCACGCCTTCGTTGGACGAGATGGTGTACGTGGCTGCCGAGATGCAGCGGCGGGGCATGGATGTGCCCCTCCTGATTGGCGGTGCGACGACGAGCCGCGCACACACAGCCGTCAAAATCGCGCCCGCCTACGACAACAGCACGGTGCATGTCCTGGACGCGTCGCGGGTCGTGAACGTCGTATCCGACCTTCTGAGCCCCGAACGCAGGCCCGCGCTCGATGCAAAGAATCGAAGCGAGCAGGAAAAATCGAGGAAGCTCTTCGAGCACCGGCAGAACCGAGAGCTGATTTCCCTCGGTATTGCCCGGGAAAACGGAGTGCCGATCGAGTGGAGAAGCGAAGATGTGCCGTTGCCGGCGTTCACGGGGCGGCGAGTCATCGACGACGTCAGTCTCGAAGACATTGCTCCTTACATCGACTGGACATTTTTCTTTTCGGCGTGGGAGCTCAAAGGGAAGTTCCCGAAGATCCTCGACCACGAGCGCTACGGGGCCGCCGCGCGCGAGCTGTACGATCATGGCCGCGAGTTGCTAGACCGCATCATCGCGGAGCAGCTCCTCACGCCCCGCGGCGTCTACGGATTCTGGCCCGCGAACCGCGACGGCGACGATATCATCGTATGGGGTGACGAGGCGCGCAGTCGTGAGCACCTCCGCTTTCACATGTTGCGCCAGCAGGCGACGAAGCCGGTCGAGCAGCCCTACTTCTGTCTGTCCGACTTCCTGGCCCCCACGAGCACCGGCCTCGAGGACCACATCGGCGCGTTCGCTGTGACTGCCGGCATCGGAGCCGACGCGCTTTGCAAAACCTTCGAGCAGGACCACGACGACTACAACTCCATCATGGTCAAAGCGCTGGCTGATCGCTTGGCTGAAGCCTTTGCGGAGTTGATGCACGAGCGCGCGCGCAGTGAGTGGGGTTGCGCGCCGGATGATGGCCTTAGCAGAGAAGACCTCATCGCCGAGAAGTATCGCGGCATCCGGCCTGCGTTTGGGTACCCCGCATGTCCCGACCACACCGAGAAGGGAACCTTGTGGGAATTGCTGGCTGCCGATGACGTAGGGATCTCGCTAACGGAGCACTTCGCCATGACTCCGGGCGCCAGCGTCAGTGGAATCTACCTTGCACACCCGAACGCCCGCTATTTCGCCGTGGGTCCCATCGATCGCGACCAGGTCGAAGAGTACGCGAGCCGGAAGAACATGACGGTGGCGGAGGCCGAGCGCTGGCTACAGCCGAACCTCGGGTACCAGCAAGGCGGTTGATGCAGAGACCACGACTTCGAGACCTGCTTCCGGTTACGGTTCGCACCTTCGATCCGCAGGAGGTGACCACCAAGAGTCATCGTGAGACCGACCCGCGTGGGGTGGGGCTGGCGACCCAGGACGTGGAGGCGATCTGGGACGCAGTCGTCAACTTCTACAAAACGGGCCTCCATCCGGCGATCGCCCTGTGTATTCGGCGACGGGGAGAGATCGTTCTCGACCGAGCGATCGGTCACGCGCGAGGAAACAGCCCCGAGGATCCGGACGGCACGCCTTTGGTGAAGGCAACCCCGGACACGCTCTACAACTTTTTCTCCGGCTCGAAGGCGGTCACAGCCATGCTGATTCACCTCTTGCAAGAGGATGCTCAGTTGCACGTCGACGAGCCCGTCGCCACGTTCATTCCCGAATTTGCGAGACGGAGGAAGCACAATATCACAATCCGGGACGTGCTCACGCATCGCGCGGGGATCCCGGCTACGCCTCAGGAAGCGATCGACCTCGATCTGTTGGCGCAGCCCCAGGAGATCACTCGAGCCTTCTGCGAGCTCGAACCAACTCATCGGCCGGGGAGTGTGCAAGCCTATCAAGCGATCACGAGCGGCTTCATTCTGGCCGAGATCATCCGCCGCGTGACGGGTGAGGACATCAGAGATTTCTTGACGACCCGGATTCGCGACCCCCTGAAGATGAAAGACTTCAACTATGGAGTCGCGCCGGAACAGCTCGATCGAGTCGCGGTCGATGCATTCACCGGACCCACGCCGACCTGGCCCTACAAGAATCTCGTGCAAGTCGCGTTCGGCGCGTCGATGCGTGAGCTGGTTGACCTGAGCAATGATCCCCGTTTTCGGACTGGCGTGGTGCCGGCGGGAAACATCATCGCGACGCCCGAAGAAATTTCGCGGTTCTTCGAAACGCTCCTCTGCGGTGGCACCTACGAAGACACCCGCATCTTCGACCAGCGCACCGTTGCGCGGGCCACCGAGCCGCAGGTGACCGGGCAGGTCGATCGCGTCTTGATGATGCCAATACCGCTTTCCATGGGCTTCATGCTCGGAGGTCGGACTTTTGGCTTCTACGGGCCGCGCACGGGCGACGCTTTCGGGCACCTCGGCTTCACGAACGTTCTCGGATGGGCCGACCCAGACCGCGACATAAGCGTCGCGTTCATGAACACGGGCAAGCCCCTTCTTTCCGCCAGAATGCTGAGGTGGTTGAACGTGACGCGTGTCATCGGGACGCGTATTCCACGGGATCGGTCCTAGCTTCTGCGTTATGCTAAGGTCCGCGGCATGAAATTCAGCGCTTCGATTGCCATGGCGCCTCCCGAGCAGTACATCCCGATCGCCCGGGAGGCGGAGAAGCTCGGCTACCACGCCATCGTGTTGCCCGACTCGATTTTCTTCTCCGAGGAGGTCAGCAAACCTTACCCGTACACAAAAGACGGCAGTCGGATGTGGGACGGCGAGACGCCATGGATCGAGCCCATCGTTGGTGCTGCGGCTATGGCTGCTGCCACCGAAACGATCTTCTTCTATACGAGCGTCGTGAAGCTTCCAGTTCGTCATCCGGTGCTGGTAGCCAAACAGGTCGCTTCGCTGGCCGCGCTGTCGAACAACCGCTTTGGCTTCGGCTGCGGACTCGGGTGGCTCCCCGAAGAGTTCAAATGGTGTGGCACCGATTTCGAGACCCGAGGCAAGCGCATGAACGAGTGCCTCGAAATCCTTCGACTGATCTGGGGCGGAGGGATGGTCGAGTACCACGGGGAGCACTACGATTTCGGCAAGATCCAGATGAGCCCTGCGCCGACCCAGCCGATTCCAATCTACGTTGGCGGTCACAGCAAGCCGGGTCTCCGACGCGCGGCGAAGTATGGCGACGGCTGGTCCTCGGCGATGCTTCCGTCGAAGAAGCTACTGGCGCTGATCGCCGAGATCGAGGTGTTTCGCAAGGAGTACGGTCGCGATCACCTGCCGATGGAGTATCAGGCCGTGGTCACCGACGTATGGGATGCGGACGGCTACAAGCGACTCGAAGATGCTGGCGTGACCGACATCATCACCGTCCCGTGGCTCATGTACGGCACCCCCATGGTGGGAGGCACCCTGCAGGGCCGTATCGACGGCTTGAATCGGTACGCAGACACCGTTATCGCCAAGATGTAATGAGCTCCACGCCGCCGATTTTGGAGCACGCGAGCCTGGAGCCGGTCTCCGACGAAGATGCGTGCCGGTTGGGCGAGCTCGCGACCGACGCGCTCTGCGAGGCCGCGCGGGCACGGCGTGATCGTGCATGGGGCGAGACCCTCACTTTTTCCCCGAAGGTGTTCCTTCCGATCACCAACCTGTGTCGCAATCGGTGCGACTATTGCTCGTTCCGTCGTTCTCCGGGTGATCCGGGCGAATGGACGATGAGTCCGAATGAAATTCGCGCCTGGCTCCAGCGCGCTCGGGAGCAAGGCTGCATCGAAGCGCTGTTTTGCTTGGGCGATACCCCAGAAACCGGCTTCCGTGAATACCACGCCCTCCTTCGCTCATGGGGCCACGAGCGAACCGTCGACTATCTTCGATGGGCGGCCGAAGAAGCGCTGGCTGCTGGCCTCCTGCCTCATACGAACGCCGGCATCCTCTGCCGCGACGACATGATCACCTTGCGGCCCGTGAACGTCAGCCTTGGCTTGATGCTCGAGAACGTGAGCGATCGGCTGTGCGAAAAAGGGATGCCGCACCATCGCGCGCCTGATAAGCGGCCGGCGAAGCGTATTCAAATGACGCGCGAGGCCGGGGAGCTGCACATTCCCTTCACCTCGGGACTGTTGATCGGCATCGGGGAGACGGTCGGGGAACGCGTCGACACCATCCTCGCCATTCGACGCTTGCACCGCGAGTACGGTCACATCGGGGAAGTCATCGTCCAGAACTTCCGGGCCCACCCCGACACGCCGATGGGCTTTGCGTCCGAGCCAACGCCCGACGAGCTCGCCGCGACCATCGCGCTGGCCCGGCTCATCCTCGACGACGACGTCAGTGTTCAGGCCCCGCCGAATCTCAATCCTGTGTCGACCGCTACTCTCATCCGGTCCGGCATCAACGATTTCGGTGGCATTTCGCCGGTCAGTCCGGACTACATCAATCCGCAGCACCCTTGGCCGTACTTGGGCCGCCTCCGTGAAGGTTGTGAAGCGGAAGGCTTTCGACTCGAACCACGACTCCCGGTATACCCCTCTCACCTCGACGCGCCGGGTTTTGTCGACGCGTCGTTGCGCCCCCGTATCGATCAGCTTCAGACGGAACTCGCCACGCCATGACGACAGCCCTCGAAACCTGCCTGCAAGGAGTATCGCCCGACGTCCGCGCGATTTTGGAGCGAAGCCTCGACGGAAGAGAAGTCAGCGTCGACGATGGAGTCGCTCTGAACGAGGCACGGGGAACAGACCTTCACGCGCTGTGTCTCGTCGCGGACGAGCTGCGCCGTCAGCAGGTGGGTGACCAAGTCACCTACGTCGTCAACCGCAATATCAATTTCACGAATGTCTGCATCAAGAACTGCAAGTTCTGCGCGTTCGCTCGAACGGTGCGCTCGGAGCAGGGCTACTTCCTCCCACACGACGAGATCGCGCGCCGGGTCCGACAGGCTTGGGACATGGGCGCCACCGAAGTGTGCCTTCAGGCGGGGCTGTCGCCGAACCTCACCGCGGATAGCTACATCGATCTGTGCCGCGTGGTGAAGGACGCCGCGCCCGGGATCCACATTCATGCCTTCTCGCCGGAAGAGGTGAAGTTCGGCGCCTCGCTCAAGCGAGTCTCCTTCGCGGCGTACTTGGCCGAGCTCAAGGACGCCGGGTTGGGGACGCTTCCGGGGACCTCGGCCGAGATCCTCGATGACCGCCTGCGAAAGGCGATTTCGCCGACGAGAATCAGCACCGGCGAGTGGCTGGACGTGATTACGGCGGCCCACCGGCTTGGGATTCGAACTACATCGACGATGATGTTCGGACACGTGGAGTCGGTCGAGCAGCGCATGCGGCACTTGGATTTGCTTCGCAACCTTCAAAGAGAGACCGGCGGGTTCACCGAGTTCGTCCCTCTGTCGTTCGTCCACGAGGAGGCGCCTCTGTTCGCCACGAGCGACGTGTCCGGGGTGCGCCCCGGGCCGACCGGGGACGATGTGTTGCGCCTGTACGCCACAGCCCGTCTGATGCTCGGCCGCGACATTGCCAACCTCCAAGCGTCCTGGGTCAAAGAAGGCCTCCGGACTTCGCAGCTGCTGCTGAGCTGTGGCGTCAATGACCTCGGCGGGACCCTGATGAACGAGAGCATCTCGACCGCTGCGGGTGCGCGGCATGGGCAGCTCATGACTCCGGCGACCTTGCGGCGAGTCATCCGCGATGCGGGTAGAGCTCCGGCGGAGCGCAACACCGTGTACGGCATAGTTCGCGAATTTGGCGATACATCTGATCAGGATGGCGCCGAACCGCTCGACGCGATTCAGGACCCGGATCGCGTGTTTGGTTCCTACGACGCGCTCACTCGCGACTCGCGGTTCCACTATGAGCCGCGCGGGCTGCGGGTGCTTGGCTAGCGCCAGCTGAAGAGCTTGGCGGTGTGCGCCGCTGGGGGTCGTGGTACGATCCCCCCGATGAGTAGGCTGGCGGAACGGTATGGGCCCTGGGCCGTGGTGACCGGGGCTTCCTCGGGGATCGGGGCGGAGTTTGCGCGTCGCATTGCAGAGTGGGGCGTCAACGTGGTCCTGATCGCGCGGCGTCGAAATCGCCTCGAAGAGCTCGCCTCGACGATCGAGGACATGTATCGAGTCGAGGCACGCGTGGCGCCGGTGGATCTGGGTTCCCGGGATGTCGTCGAAGCTTTGCAACCGGTGCTTGGCGACATCGAGGTTGGGCTGCTGGTCAATTGCGCTGGCTACGGGTCGAGCGGACCTTTCCTCGACATGGACCCCAGCGTGCAGGAATCGATGCTCAACGTGAACTGCCGTGCGTCCCTTCTGCTGACACACGAGATCGTGCAGGGCATGCGTGAACGGGGCAGGGGCGGCGTCATCTTCGTGTCGTCCGTCAACGGGTTCTGCGCCTCGCGCGGGATGGCCAACTACAACGCGACCAAGGCCTACGACCTAGTGTTCGCGGAGGGCCTCGCCGAGGAGCTCCGGCCCTATGGTGTCGACGTACAGGCGCTTTGTCCTGGAGGCACCCTTACCGAGTTCCAGCGAGTCGCAGGTCTCGATACGCGGAACTTCGGCCCGTTCGCCCGCCTGATATTTGCTACTCCGACCTCCGTTGTCGCGACGAGCTTGCGAACGCTCGGCCACCGCGTGACCGTGATCCCCGGCTTCCTCAACAAGCTGATGGTCCTCACGATGAAGCTGGTCCCTCGACGCGTGTCGACCTGGATCTTCGGTTCGCTAATGGGACCGCTTCGCAACGGACCACTAGCGGCGGCGCAGGCGCTCGAGGTCGCTAGGGGCGGTCAATGTCGAATGCGATGCCGCTGCTGAGTTGGACGCTCACCGTGAGCCCGATGTCCCGCGCCCGTGCATGGTGCCGATGGAGGCTGTCTTCATGACCGAGGCAGCTCGGAAGGCAGGTGGCCGGCTTCAACGCGATGACGTTGGTGCCTTGCTGCAGTAGATCGGGGACGAGGACCACGTCGCTATCATCGAGTTGTCGCGCAACGCTGGCGATGTCTTGGACGCTCAAGTGGGGTAGATCGCTCATGCAGATCATCACGCTCGTCGCGCCACGGCGCTCCAACTGTCGGAGCGCGTCGTCGACCACATCCGCCAAGCCCTGGCTGTCGTCGGCGTCGGACAGGGCGACCACGCCCATGCGCTCTGCGTGCTCGCGGACCTCGACAGAGTCGCTTACGACTGCGATCTCTTCGATTGCGGGAGACGCCCGGAGGACGCGAACCACGTGCTCGAATAGATCACGCGTCAACTGCGCGCGTTCGAGTGGAGCCAACACTCCGGAGAGCCGGGATTTTCCCCGTTCGAACCCTTTGATTGGAATCAGCGCCCAACGGCTCATCACAGGCTCCGTGCAAACTCGATCAGCTCACACGCGAAGAGTAGCCGATCGTCGCTCGATTGGATCAGGATGTTCGTCTCGAGGAGTGGTAGCGTGCCTGCGAACGAGTCGCCGTGGTGTACCGCATACCCATCGAGCAGCCCCTCGTAGTGCGCGGCGACCGATTCGGCGGACGGCTCGCGCCCGCCGATTTGCGGGAGCATCGTGGCCAGGGGCCCCTTCACCGCTTTCCCATCGAGGATCGGGCTCACGGCGACGGCAGTCGTGCTCCGGATCAGATTCGAGACCCCATCGAGCGTCAGGATCGGGTCGATGGAGACATAGGGGTTCGAGGGGCAGACCACGACTAGGTCGGCCGCAGTCAGTGCATCGAGGACTGCGCCGGTCGTTTGGCAGGTCCCCTCGTGATGAACCTCCCGCACCGCCGGCGCCGCCCGCAACTTGACGAGCCACTCTTGGAACACGAGATTCTCGCCGCCCTGGGTCACGATGCGCGTCGGGCGGGGGGCGTCGGTCATCGGTAGAATCGGGCGGTCGACGCCAAGTGTCTTGCACAGGTCAGCGGTCACGCGCGTGAGGGAGTCACCGCGAGCGAGCGCGGCGGTTCGTGACAGGTGCGTGATCAAATCGCGGTCCCCGAGCTGAAACCAATTATCGATCCCGCGGCGTTCGGCTTCCACCAGTACGCGGAACGTGTCGCCGTCGATGCCCCAACCGCGATCCTCCGGGGAGAGTCCCGCCAGCGTGTACATCACCGTATCGAGATCAGGGCTGATGTGCAGTCCCCAATGCTCGAAGTCGTCGCCGGTGTTCACGACCACGGTGAGCGCGCCAGGAGGCAGGGCGCGGTGCAGTCCGTCGACCAGTCGAGCCCCGCCCACACCTCCGGCAAGCGCGACGACCGAGAGGTCGCTCTGGACAGGGTCGATCATGCGTACAAATCGTCCTCGAAATCGCGAAGCAACGCCTGTGCCGAGTCGTCCGACGGCGCAAAGCGGAGTCCACGGACCAGGGTCAGCGGACGTCCTTCGTCGGCCTGGCCAGCGACTAGATCTGCCGCTGCCGCAATTGAATCCGCCAATGCAGACACCGTGGCTTCGAGCACGCGGCCGTGGCGATCGACCGCGCCGCTGCGATCCCAGATGGCGGGTACGCCGGCCACGCCGAGCGCGAAGCCTACCGTGCCGCGTCGAAACGGTCGGCCCCATGAATCGGTGATGATGACGCCGACCTCTGCCGAGAAGTGTCGCGCAAGCTGGGCCCGGAGCCGAGCTGCCGTGGCGTCCGGGTCACGTGGCAGGATCAGAACCCACGGGCCGCTGCCCTCGGGCGCGCTCGACGGAGCGGCATTGCTGGCGTCAATCCCAGCATTGGCGGACACGAAGCCCAAGCGGTGGCGGACGATCAATGCGCCCGTCGTCTTGCGCGAAACCCCCGTGCTCTCGCGAAGGATGAGCTCGACTAGGCGCGGGTCTTTGTCCACTTCCTCGGCGAGATGCAGCGCCGTGTCGCTCGGAGTAACACCTCCCAAGTCGACGAAGCAGCCTTCCGCGCGCGAGACGATCTTGCTCGCGAGCACCATGACGTCTCCGTCGACCAGCTCGGTTTCGGTGCGAGCGAGGCCTGAGATGATCACCTCGCTCAGGTCCTGGCCGGCGTCGATGGTGGGCACCCCAGCGATGGCGCGAACCACGAGCTCCGAGCCGACGTGCAGGTCAGCCGAACTTGGCTCGCCAGGCTTCATTCCGTCTCCGGAATGCCTGTGATCCGTATGCCGGAGCCGACGCTCTTGTACCGGCGATTGATGTGCAACAGCACCGGCGTGAGCGATTCGAGGGCGATGGCGTTCTTGAGAACACCCGCGTCGACGCCACGAAGGCCCAAGTCCGAGACGACCGAGATGAACGCAGCGCGCGCTTCTTTGTCGTCTCCGCATACCAGGACGTCGCAATCAAATGCGTGCGCCGGGTCGCTGAGATGCTCAGAGCTGATGTGGTGCAAGGCCGCGACCAGCCGCGCGCCCTCGTGGAGCAGCGCGCGAGCCTCCAAGGCGGCCGCTTGCCCTTCGGGAAGGTTCACCGAACGGACCTTGGGCGGTTTGACCGGGACGGTGATGTCGACGATCACCTTGTCGTCCACGGCGTCCCTGATCGATTCGAAGGTGGGGCGGTGGGCGCTGTACGGAACCGTGACGACGATCAGCTCGGCGTGATCGCAAGCGGCCACGTTGTCGCCGCCCCGGAGGGCGACTCCAAACTCCTCAGAGAACTCCGCTGCCTTGGCAATCCCTTTTTCGGCCTGGCGAGAACCGATGAATACGTTGTGTCCGGCCTTCGCCCAGCGAACGCCTAGACCGCGTCCTTCACGTCCAGTGCCGCCTACAATTCCAATTTTCATTATTGCCTTACGAGTTGAGCTCGGCCATGAACCGCAGCGTATCCATGTCCTGCGAGCCGACCATCATGGTGCCGACCGGCGATTCCTTCCAGCGTTGGAATCGATCGCGGATGCGGTCTTTCGAGCCGATGAGGTACAGCGCGTCGACCATCTCGTCTGGCACCGCGGCGATTGCTTCATCGCGCTTGCCGTCGAGGAACAGGGTCTGAATCTTCTCGCAAGCCTCCTCGAAGCCGACACGACTCAAATAGTCCTTGTAGAAGTTCTTGTTCTTCGAGCCCATGCCCCCGATGTAGAGCGCGAGCTGCATCTTGCAAGGCATCATCGCGTACTGCGGGTCGCCGATGATGACCACCACGGTGGGGGCGATGTCGAAGTTGTCGACGCCCTTGCCATTGCCCGCCTTCTCGAAGCCCGGATTGAAGTTCTCCATCAGGACTTCGGAGCGATCTGGGTGCATGCACGTGAGCAGGCAGCCGTCGGCGAGCTCCGCAGCCATCATCTGTGACTTGGGCGCCATCGAGCCCGTGTAGACGGGAATGTCTGCACGGCCGCGCACCATACTTCGAAGCGGCTTGCCTTGGCCTGTGGAACCCTCGCCACGATACGGAATCTGATAGTGCACACCGTCGAACTCGAGTCGGTCCTCGCGCGCAAAGATCATCTTCACGATGGTGACGTACTCGCGGAGCCAGGTGAGAGTCTTGTTGAATGGCACGCCGTGCCAACCTTCGACGACCTGCGGCCCCGACGTTCCAAGTCCCATGATGAAGCGCCCATTCGAGAGTGTATCCATCGTAATGGCGGTCATCGCTGCGTTCGCCGGAGAGCGCCCTGGCAGCTGCATGATCGCCGTGCCCAACTTGATCGTCGAAGTCTGCGGTCCGACCCAGGCGAGCGGTGTCACCGCATCGTTGCCCCAAGACTCTGCCGTCCAGATCGAATCGTAGCCAAGCCGTTCGACCTCCCCGATCTTTTCCATGTCCACGAGGCCTTGCACCGTCGTGTTCAACTGAGGCCCTGCGTACCCAAGCGACAACCCGAGCTTCATCATCAACTCCACCGACCATAAAAAGGGGGACTATCTCCCTTTTCGAAGGGGAAGGAGCCTATCAGGAAGAAGAGCGTGTTTCAATTTGAGGCGGGAGGCCCTGTCGGTCAGCCTGCGCGGATGCGCGTGCTGGTAACAGGGGCGTTCGGCCGGATTGGGCAGGCGGGCCTCGATCGTCTTGTGCGGGAGGGGCACTCTGTCATTGCCTTCGACGTTTCGAATCGCCGCAATCAAAGGGAGGCGCGGCGGTTCGAGGGGCGTGTGCAAACGGTGTGGGGCGACATTCGGTCCCCGGAGGACATCGGCCCGTGTGTCGAGGAGTGCGATGCGATCATTCACAACGCTGGCGTGCTGGCACCGCTCTCCGAGAAGCACCCGGACCTTGCGTACGCCGTCAACGTCGGCGGTACGAAGAACATTCTCGACGCCATGAAGCGAAGAGACAAACCGCCCGCCATCGTCTTCGCATCTTCGCTCTCGGTCTGCGGCCCTCGTGTACCTGGCGGGCCGCCGTTGACGGGATCCGACCCCACCGTGCCGACCGACAACTACACGTCGAACAAGGCCGAGTGCGAGCGTTTGCTGCAAGAGTCCGGGCTGCCCTACGTGATCTTTCGCATCGGAGTGTCCGTGGGCGTGAAGGCCGCGGCGGGCGATCTCTCGCCGGATGTGTTTCAGATACTCTTCGCGATCGACCCGGCCACCCGAATGGAGTGGGTCCACCCCGAGGACGTCGCCCTTGCGCAAGTGCGCGCCGTGCAGACTCCGGAGGCAATCGGCAAGACGTTGATGATCGGGGGCGGGCAGGGGTGCCGCCTGACGTTCGGTGAGTTCTACGGAGAAATGTTCGAAGCTACGGGGGTGGGGTGCTTCCCGCCGCAGGCGTATGGCACGGGCCCTTACTACTGCGACTGGCTCGACACCGATGAAAGCCAAGCACTCCTCGACTATCAGCGCACCACCTTCGATGCCTTCATCGCAGAGTTGCGCAAAGCGTCACGATTCAGCCGGCCGCTAGTACGGTTGTTCTCGCCCCTCATCCGCTGGTTCATGCTGCGGTCTTCCGATGCCTGGCAAGCTCGAAAGAGCGACGCGTAGTCAGGCGCGCTGGTTCGACACCGAAAGCACCTCGCCGGTCATGTATGAGCTGTAGTCGCTCGCGAGGAACACCATCACATTCGAGATCTCCCAAGGCTCGGCCCCGCGGCCGAACGCCTCGCGCTTTTTGAGCTCTTCGAGCAGGCCGGGGGGGGTGACTTTCTCGAGGAACGGGTGCATCGCGAGTGAAGGTGCGACGCAGTTCACGCGAACGCTACCCTCGGCGGCTTCGATCGCCGCGCACCTGGTTAGCGCCATCACGCCTGCTTTAGCGGCCGCGTAGTGCGCCTGACCTTCCTGGGCGCGCCATCCGAGCACCGAAGCGTTGTTCACGATTGCGCCCCGGCCGCGCTGCATCATGTGCTTCATGCCCGCGCGCGTGCAGCGAAAGCATCCGTTGAGCGTGACGTCGAGGACGAGGTTCCATTGATCGTCGGTCATGTCGCAGATCTTGGCGAAGCCGCCGAGTCCGGCGTTGTTCATGAGGATGTCGACGTGACCCATCTTTGCGATCGCATGCGCGAACATCGCCTGCACTTCGTCTTCCTTCGTGACGTTGCACATGATGGTCTCCGGAAGGACGCCAGTTGCGGCCTCGATCTTCTCGGCCGCTTCTCCGAGTCGCCGCTCGTGAATGTCGCTGATCACCAGCCCCGAGGCACCTTCTTCAGCGCATCGGATTGCGGTCGCGAAGCCAATGCCGGTGCCCGCCGCAGCGGTCACGAGGACGGTCTTACCTTCGAGTAGCTTGTGCCCGTCGACGTACGTGGGTTGTTTGGTCATCGTGGCTCCTTCGGCAGCCCGAGTCCTCGTTCGCCGATGATGTTTCGCTGAACCTCGTTCGAGCCGGCGTAAATCGTGTCGGCTCGAGAAAAAAGATACCACTTCTGCATGCCTGTCAGCTCATAGGGCGCGCCGTCGAGGAGCTCTGCCTCCGGACCGAGTAGGTCCATGGCGAGCTTGCCTAAGTCGCGATGCCAGTTGGACCAGTAGAGCTTACTGATGAGCGCTTCGCGGTTCAGGTCGGCGCCTTCGTGTTCCAGCATCCGGAGGGCGTTCACACGCATGACCTTGAGGCCGATCCCCGCGTCCGCAATCCGTTGCCGAAAGACCGGATCACTCGCGGCGCCAGTGCGCTTGGCGACCGCGACGACCTCCTCGAACTCTTTTTGGAAGAGGTACTGCTGCCCGAGTGTTGATGCGCCGCGTTCGAACGCGAGCGTCCCCATCGCGACCTTCCAGCCGTTGTTGATGCCGCCGACCACGTGGTCCTTGTGTGCCTTGGCACCGTCGAAAAAGACCTCGGCAAACTCCGAGCTCCCCCCCATCTGTTTGATGGGGCGCACCTCGATGCCGTCCTGCTTCATCGGAAGCAGGATGTAGCTGATGCCTCGGTGTTTTGGCGCCTCGGAATCGGTGCGGCACAGCACGAAGCACCAGTCGGAGTAGTGGGCGCCCGAGGTCCAAATCTTCTGCCCCTCGATGATCCACTCGTCGCCAACCAGGGTGGCCTTCGTCTGCACGTTGGCGAGGTCGGACCCGGCCCCTGGTTCCGAGTACCCCTGACACCAGATCTCTTCGCCTGAAACGATCGGTGGCAAGAACCGCTTCTGTTGTTCGGGCGACCCGAAGTGGATCAGCGTCGGACCGAGTAGCGTTTCGCCGATGTGCCCGACGTTGCCCGGACCGTTTGCTCGGACGTACTCCTCGTTGAAGACCGCCTCTTCCTTGATGGTACAGCCGCGTCCGCCTAGCTCTTTCGGCCAACCGATGCAGTTCCACCCAGCCGCACCCATGGTCTTGCTCCAGGCGATACGTTCCTCGACGTACGTGTCCTGGGCGCCCGACATGCCGCGCCCTTGGAGGTCCTTGAAGGGACCGTCGAGTTGCGCCTGCAACCACGCGCGGGCCTCCCGGCGGAACGCTTCTTCTGCTTCGTTGAGTTGCAGTTCCATTACAAACCCATGCGTCTTGCGAATCGCTCGCGATGAAAGGAAGGATCGCCGAATAGCGTCTCCGTCGCCTTGGCTCGCTTGAAGTACATGTGGGCCGGGTGCTCCCAGGTGAAGCCGATTCCGCCGTGGATCTGGATGTTCTCGGCCGCACAGTGAAAGAAGGTGTCGGAGCAGAACGCCTTGGCGCTCGATGCTGCCTCTTCGAGGTCCGCTTCGCCCTGGCCGGCAACAGCGCTCGCGTAGAAGGCAGCGGACCTTGCGGACTCGACCATCATCAGCATGTCCGCACACTTGTGTTTGATGGCCTGGAACGAGCCGATGGGCCGACCGAACTGCTTGCGGACTTTCGCGTACTCGACCGCCATCTCGAGGCACATCTCTGCGGCGCCCACTTGCTCCGCGGCCAGCGCGATTCTCGCGAGGTCCAAGGTCCGCTCACAAAGCGCCCAGCCTCGGCCCTCTTCGCCGAGAAGAGCGTCGTGCGGAACTACCACGTCGCTCAGCTCGATAGACGCCAAGCGCCGCGTCTGATCCATCGTCGGCAACCAAGCGCGCCTCAGCCCCTCGGTGTCACCCGGCACCAGGAATAGACTCACACCTTCGGAGCCCTTGCTGTTCTCCGTGCGGGCAGCAATCACGAGTAGAGCGGCCGTGTGTCCATCGACGACGTAGCTCTTGCCGCCGCGAAGAATGTAGCCCGTGCCATTGCGTGAATACGTGGCCTCCACGCCCTCCGCGTCCATTCGGTTGTTCTTTTCCGCGTAGGCCAGTGTTGCGGTCGTGGCGCCGGCGGCGATGCCAGGCAGATAGCGCTCCTTGTGCAGATCGTCGCCACCGAGCATGAGCGCATTGGCACCGAGGCAAATCGTCGAAAAGAAAGGCGAGCACAGGAGCGAGCGACCCATCTCCTCCATGAGCGGATGCAGGTCGAGGTAGCTCATGCCGAGCCCGCCGTACTCCTCGGGGATCGTGAGCGCCGTCCACGCGAGCTCCTCCGATAGCTGTTCCCACGTTGCGGAGTCGTAGCCCTGCTCGGTTTCCATCACGGACCGAACGCGCTCCTCTGACGATGCCACCGCCAAGAAGCGGCGCGCAGCCCGCCTCAGCTCGTCCTGATCCTCCGAGAACGAAAACTCCACTAGGTCACTCTCCCCGATTGACGGTGGCGGCCGACAGGAACGCCGGTGTTTCTCCGCCGCCATGAAGCAGGAGGTTGGCGCCGCTTACATACGATGCCAGTGGCGAAGCGAAGTACATGCACGCGCCGGCGACATCCTCGGGCGTGCCGAGACGGTTGAGGGGCACGGCTTTCGCGATCTGCGCAATGCCTTCCTCGCCGCCGTAGTGAAGGTGAGCTTGCTCCGTGCGGATCATGCCCGCGGAAATGACGTTGATCCGGACCTTGGGGCCCCATTCGATGGCCAAGGTTCCGCTGAGATTGATGAGCCCGGCCTTAGCGGCGCCGTACGCGGCGGTGCCGGGCGAAGGGCGTACGCCCGACACGCTGGCGATGTTGATGATCGAGCCACCCGAATCCTGACTCTGCATGACCCGGTTGGCCTGCTGCGCACAGTGAAGCGCGGCGATGAGGTTCAGCTGGATGACTTTCTCGGAGAAGCGTGGAGACGCCGTCGCAGCTTCCGCGAAGGGGGCGCCGCCAGCGTTGTTGACCAGCACATCGAGACGACCGAGGCGTTCGACCACCTCGTCGATCATCCTCTGCACTTGCTCGGCATCGCGGACATCGGCAGCGACGAAGATGGCGCTCCTCGCGCCCGCGTTCGGGAGCTCGTCCGGCGCGTTGCGGCCGCATACCGCAACATCCGCGCCCCCGGCCAGGAAAGCCTCGGCGATCCCCCGCCCGATCCCGCGGCTTCCGCCGGTGATCAGGACCACGCGCCCAGTGAAGTCGAGCGGGTTGCTCACGCGCCGTACACCTTCACCAACGGCCGCGCTTTCGAAAGCAAATCTTTTACAGCCGGCCCGACCTCCGCGGCATCCCAACGCCTCGCGATGTCCACTGTCTGCTCACGACGGTACCCGTCGAACGCGGTGATCGTGCCGCCAAAGACTTCCCATATGCGGCCGGTCACCTCACGGGACTGCGAGCTCGCAAGCCAGGCGATGAACGGTGAGACGTTGGCCGGGTCGTTTTCGTCGAACCCTTGATCCGGCGCCTTCATCGTTTCGCCAAAGGCGCCCTCGGTCATCCGTGTCCGGGCGATCGGGCAAACGGCGTTGGCGCTGATACCGTAGCGGCGGAGCTCGGCGGCCTGCACCAATGTCAATGTCGCGATGCCTGCCTTGGCCGCGGAATAGCTCGACTGTCCCACGCTTCCGAGCACGCCGGCGCCAGAGCTCGTATTGATGATCCGAGCGTCGACTTCTTCTCCGGCTTTGGCCTGTCCGCGCCAATACGCTGCGGCGTGCCGCGACAAGCAGAAGTGCCCCTTGAGGTGGACACGAATGATGGCGTCCCATTCTTCTTCGCTGCAGCTGACGAACATGCGGTCGCGAACGAAGCCCGCGTTGTTGACGACGACGTCGAGCCGCCCGAACTCCTCGATCGCTTGGCGCACGAGCCCCTCGGTCTGATCCCAGTCCGCGACGTCGGCTCCATTGGCGACCGCCTCGCCGCCCATCTCGCGAATGGCTTGGACGACCTCGTCCGCAGGTCCTTGGCCGCCGCCTTCGCCACTGTTGCTCACGCCGAGGTCATTGACGACGACCTTCGCACCCTGACGCGCCAACTCGAGCGCATGCGCGCGGCCGATGCCCCGCCCGGCCCCCGTCACAATCACCACCCGTCCGTCACAAATCCCAGTCATTCCCAACCTTCCGCCTCGGCAACCTAGACTGAAACATGTTTCACTTTAAGCAACCAGACACCCCATTTCCCGGCAAGAAAGGCATGCCGGGGCGCGGCGGAACGCGATACGCGGTTTCAACGGACGGGGCGGCTTGCAAAGGTGGCCGAAAGAACTGGGGGACGGTGGCCACGCAAGCCGCCCCTCGATACTCGCGCCAATCGGCGGTGGGTGCATGCATGGCCGCTTGTCACTCATACGCCGCCGAAACCGCGCATCACGTTCCGCCGCACCCCTACGTACGTCGACGTGGATGCGGCCATCCGGAGCCCTTCTTCTCCGTACACGTGTACACACGGTCACGCGCGTCGCCGTCGATGCACGATCGCGCATGCTCGCGTGGATGGTTCCGTATGGAGGGGCGCGGCGGAGCGTGATGTGGGGACCCAGCGGCGTAGCGAGTGACAATCTGCATGGCACCAACCACCCCAGATTGGGCGCGAGCGCCGAGGGGCGGCTTGCGTGGCCCCCGGCTTCAAGCCCTCCCGGCCACTTTTGCAGGCCGCCCCGTCCGCGGGGTCCCCGCGTCAGGCTCCGCCGCGCCCCGTGCGCCCGTCCGTTGAAGTCGCGCCCCGTGCGCACAGTTGCTATCTACATCACTGCCACGTGAGTCCGCGTTGATACAGCACCGCCAGATCCATGGTAAGCGCGATCGACCAGTGCAGTAGCGCGCCCAGAAAGAACGATCGGTGGCGAAGCGCCAAGTACCCCAAGACGAAGCCGGCGACGATGGAGCCGTTGACCTCGAGGATCGGCTTTTCGTAGTGGCCCATGCTGTACATCATCACCATCCAGGGGAGCGCTGCGATGTCCAAGTCGCGGCCGAGGCCGAACGTCATGTAACCGCGCCAGAAACTCTCGCCCGAGAGGAACACCATGAAGTACGCAGCGTGATAGAGCAGGAAGAGCCGGATCGAGACCACGTTGCCGGCGATCAAGCCTCCCGTCTGAGGGTAGCTCGATTGAAAATCGGGCAGAGTCGAGGCCCAGAGCACCAGAGGTACCATCACGACGAACAAGCCGAGGTAGGCCCAGCGCATTCGACTGCTTCCTCGAACGACGTACCCGTACTCACGCGGTGGCTGCCGTAGCCTGAAGCGGACGAGCAGGTAGGGGATAGCGAAGCGCAACAGTACGCTGCTCACCGTGAAATACGCAAAGGCGAGCAGTGGCGTCCGCGCGTCTCTGGGAACGAACTGCTCGAACACGCGGGCGTAGGTGTCCGAGCGGCCGAAGCTCAAGAACACGATCAGCAGCGCCATCGAGGTGAGGACCACGAACCGTGCTTCGCGGGACAGGTCGGTGAAGCGAACGCCGGTCAACCCGCGTAGAAGCCCGAAGTACACCATGCTGCCGACGACAATGTAGAGCGCATGCGAGCCGGGAAGCTGGCGACCCCACCCGTACCAACTCCAGTTGAGCGGTACGAGCACTGCAACGCAGGTCGCCATCAAGCGCCAGAAGGCCGGGCTTTCGACACCGAGACTTCGCTTTTCCAAAGCAGTCGTGACGATCAGCCTCAACCCAGCCGTTCGATCACGGCGGCCATGCCCTGGCCGCCGCCAACGCACATTGTTTCGATGCCATAGCGGCCATCGCGTGACTGTAAATTGTGGATGAGCGTCGTCATGATGCGAGCGCCGGTTTGGCCGAAGGGGTGGCCGAGAGCGATGGCGCCGCCGTTGATGTTGAGCTTGTCGACGGGGATGCCGAGCTCGCGGGCCGACGGAACGACTTGAGCTGCGAAGGCCTCGTTGATCTCGACGAGGTCGATGTCCTCGATGGTCAGGCCGGCGCGCCCGAGAGCCTGCTTCGTCGCTTCGATAGGACCGAGTCCCATGATCTCCGGGTTGAGCGCGGAAACCCCGGTTGACACCACGCGCGCCAACGGGGTCAGCCCCAGCTCTTTGGCGCGTGTGTCACTCATCACGATCACCGCTGCGGCGCCATCGTTGAGCGGGCAGGCGTTGCCGGCCGTGACGGTAGCCTTGTTGCCCATCTGCTCGACCAAGACCGGCTTCAATCCCGCGAGTTTCTCCGCGGTCGTCCCGTGACGTGGGCAATCGTCGGTGTCGACCACGTTGCCGCTAGGCGTGGTGACAGGCGTGATCTCTTCGGCGAAATGCCCTGACTTCTGCGCCGCTTCTGCGCGTTGTTGTGAGAGCGCCGCGAATTCGTCTTGCTCTTGGCGCGACACGGACATGGACTGCGCAACGTTCTCCGCAGTTTGGAGCATGGTGACGTAGACGTCGGGCAAGCCACCCGCCGGCTCCCAGTCGCCACACTCGCCAGACATGTACTTCTCCATGCGTGCTTCAGCGTCGGCGAATTTGGGGTTCTTCGTGTTCTCCATGCCGTCGGCCCTGCCGAGGCCAAAACGGCTGACGCACTCGACGCCCGCGGCTACGAACACGTCGCCTTCGCCGGCCTTGATCGCATGGGCCGCCATACGGATCGTCTGCAGCGACGACGAGCAGTAACGGTTCACCGTCGTGCCCGGCGAATCGAGGCCCGAGAGCAAGCTCACGACGCGCCCCATGTTGTAGCCGTGCTCGCCAGCTGGCTGTGCGCAGCCGATCATCAAGTCCTCGACAGTGGACGGGTCGAGGTTGGGTACCTTCGCCAAAGCCGCCTTGACCGCGATCGCGGCGAGGTCGTCGGGGCGCATCTCGATCAACGACCCCTTGAAGGCGCGGCCGATCGGGGTCCGCGCTGTTGAGACGATTACGGCTTCGGGCATCACTTACTCCTCGATGAACATCGAATCCTGCGCATCGCGCAGGGCGTTCTTTAGCACCTTTCCTGTCGCGTTGCGGGGCAGCGGCAGTTTTCGCGTCTCCCACACGCTCGGGACCTTGTAATACGCAAGGGCGTCGGCGACCCAGCGTTCGAGCTCTTCGGTCGCGATCTCCTGGCCCTTCTCGAACACGATGACGGCTTTGACCTCTTGGCCGAGCGCCTCGTGGTCGATGCCGACGGCCGCCGCCTCCGCGACCGCGGGATGAGCCTCGAGGCGTTGCTCGATCTCGAAAGGGTACACGTTCTCGCCGCCACGCAGGATCAGGTCGCGCTTGCGAGAGGCGATGTAGAGCTTGCCATCCTGCATCCGGCCCACGTCGCCCGTGTTCAACCAACGCCCGGGCTTGATCGCCGCGTCGGTCGCTTCCGGATCTTCCCAATATTCGCGCATGACGAGGGGACCGCGAAGGTGGATCTCACCTTCCTCGCGCTCTGCGAGTGCCCGTCCTTGCTCGTCCCGAATCTCGACGTCGACGATCGGCACCGGACGCCCTACCGACGACGGGTCGTCGGTCAACTCTTCACCGGCATTCAGCGTCGCGAACGCCGTGCCCTCCGTCAGTCCGTATCCAACGCCCATCGTGTGGCTGCACTGCGGAAAGAGAGAGTGTGCCTTCTCGATGAGTGGCGCCGGGATCGGCGACCCGCCGCCCCCGATCGACCGCAACGAGCTCAGATCGTAGTCGCCGACCTTCGGATGGTTGAGCAGTCGATGGAGCACTGTCGCGGTGTAGCCCCAGCCGGTAATTTTCTCGCGCTCGATCAACGCCAGCGTCGTCTCCGGGTCGAAACGCCCCATCGGCCACACGGTTTTCGCCCCGCCGGCCAGTGCGGTCACCGCTGCGCAGTGTAGCCCCGACACGTGAAACAGAGGGCTCGTCACCAGAATGCTGTTCGCCAGTTGCGGAAGCTCATCCTGCCGCGGATTGGCCATCATCAGGCGCGCGCCATGAAAGAAGCTGACCATGAGCATGTTGGTCACGTTCCCGTGCGTGTGAACGACGCCCTTGGCGCGGCCCGTCGTGCCGCTCGTGTACAAGATGATCGCAGGGTCGCTCTCCGCAATGGGCTGTGTGGGAAGCTCGGCGTCGGTGTGGGCCGCGAGCAGACCGTCGAACCCTTCTTCCACGATGAGCATCGGGACGTCGAGTGCCCCGGTGATGCGCGCCGCGCGCTTCCGGTCGGCGATCAGCACCTTGGGTTTGCTGTGCCCGACCGCGTACCGGATTTCGTCCTCGGTCCACCAGCCGTTCAATCCAACACAGATCGCGCCAAGGCTCACCGTGGCCCAAAACGAAATGATCCATTCCGGACAGTTCGCCGCGAGAATGGCCACCCGGTCACCGGGCCCCACGTCGAACCGCTCCTTCAGTGCGGCCGCCGCGCTCGCGACGAGCCGCTCGTGTTCGGCAAACGTGTAGCGCCTCTCCCGCTCGCCCTCGCAAAAGACCATGTACTCCGCACCGGCGAACTCTCGCCCTCGCAGCAGGACGTCACGAACCGAGCGCGCGCGGTTCACAAAAACCCGGACACGCTCCCCGAGCACCTCTTCTTCCACCAGCTCGAAGGGCGCCCCCGGCGCGAGGAGCTGTGCCTCGACCGCCGCCAGTCGGCTCACGACGCCATCTTCGTTTCGAGCTGCCCACGCAGCCATGCTTCCGCCGCGGGCACATCTCGGAAGACTTTCACCGGGATCGGGCTTGGCGTAACCCACGAGATGGCTGTCCACAGGCCCTGTTGAAGCGCCGTGGTGAAAATCAACGCCCCGCCCGCACAATTAGCCCTGAGGTGCTCCCCGTCAGACTTGATCCAGTCCATGATGCCTCTGCGTTGAGTGGCTGGAACGCGGCCTACTTCGCGCGCGTCGATCACGACGGCGTAGCGGTCCCCGCGGCGAGCCCACTCTGACATCTGGTCGATGTGTCGCTCCCACTCGGCGTCATCGCACGAGCCTTGGTAGGTCATGCGCATGAGCGGCTTGCCTTTCTCGTCAAACAGGACTTGGCCCATGTTCCCCAGGGCGAAGTCTACTCAGCTCGCCCGAGAACTACAACGTGTATCCGCCGTCGACAAATAGAGTTTGGCCGGTGATGTAGCGCGCTTGGGACGACGCCAGGAACACCGCGGCATCGGCGATCTCCTCGGGCGTCCCAAACCGGCGTAGGGGCGTGTTGCGCGTGGCCGCGTCGATCCACTCTTGGCTTAGCTCACCGCGTTCGACGAGCTTTGGAAACATGCCCGCGTCCACGACGCCGACGGCGACATTGTTCGCGCGGATGCCGTAGCGCCCCTCTTCCCGGGCGATGCCTCGCATCAGGGCTTCGATCGCGCCCTTCGGCGCGACGGACAGCACGTCGCCTGGCGGAAACCGCTTCAGCCCCGCCGAGCTGACGAACACGATCGAACCGTGGCTCTTTCGAAGGTAAGGGAGGGCGGCGTGCGCGACGTGAAAGAACCCGTTCACATCCCAGTCCATCGTGTTGCGCCACTGTTCCGGTGTGACCTGACTGACATAGGGCTGATCGATGTGGGTACCGGCTGCGTGCGCGATGGTGTGAATCTGTCCGTGTTCGTCGGCGAGTTGGTCGAGACAGGCCTTCACGGAGTCCAAGTCGCCGAGCGCGATCTGATGCACCGAGCAGGTCCCACCACCGTCCCGGATTTCGTTGGCCACTTTGTCAGCCGCCTTCTTGTTGTGGCGATAGGTGATCGCGAGGGTCACCTTCGCGGCCGCGAACCCACGCGCGATCGCGCTACCAATCCCGCCACTTCCGCCGACGACGAGTGCGACGCCTTCGGGGAAGTCAGGCACGGGCGCGCTCTCGCAGCTCGAATTTCACGACTTTGCCGGTCGCGTTGCGGGGTAGGGCGTCGAGGACCTCGACGCGCCGAGGCACCTTGAAGTTTGCCATGTTTTCTCTGCTCCATGCGATGACTGCGCCCGACGCGAGCGATTGCCCAGGCGCCGGCACGACGAACGCCATTCCGACTTCGCCAAGGCGTTCATCGGGTACTCCGATCACTGCGACTTCGCCCACTCCGGGCATTTGCAGTAGCGTGTTTTCGATCTCGGCGGGATAGGCGTTGAAACCGCCAACGATGAACATGTCTTTGAGCCGGTCGGTGATCTTGATGTAGCCGCGCTCATCCATGGTGCCGATGTCGCCGGTGTGCAGCCAACCATCGGGATCGATCGTCTTCCTGGTTTCCTCTGCGGCGTCGAGGTAGCCCTTCATGACGTTGTATCCGCGGACGACGATTTCGCCTGGTTCGTTGGCTGGCACCGGGTTCCCCTCGCTATCGATGATGCGGACCTCGACGTCGGGAATCGCCCGGCCGCTCGTGGTGGCGATGGTTTCGGCATCGTCGTCGAGCCGGCACATCGTCACGACGCCACAACTCTCCGTGAGGCCGTATGCGGTGATCACGGTTTCGAACCCGAGGTCATCTTTCATGCGGTGGATGAGCTCTACCGGGATCGCCGCACCGCCGGTGACTGCGAGTCGGAGGCTCGAGATGTCGAACTGTGCGCGATCGGCATGCAACAAGAGCGACTGGTAAAGAGCGGGCGGCCCTGGCAACATCGTGATCGCGTCGGCCTGAACCCGCCGAAGCACGACGTTCACGTCGAACACCGGCTCAGGGAACACCGTGGCGCCGCGCATCAGCGCAGAGAACCACCCGGCCTTGTAGCCAAAGCTATGAAAAAACGGCAGTACGACTAGGTAGCGATCGCCCTCGCGAAGACCAACGATCGAGCTCCATTGATCGAACACGCGAAGGTTCTGTGAGTGCGTGCACATCGCGCCCTTGGGTTTCCCCGTGGTGCCCGAGGTGAAGAGGACGTCCGCGACGTCATCCGGGTCCACACTTGCCGCACGCTCTTTCGCCGCCGTCGGCGAGACTTCTGACGCGCTCGCCAAGAACTCCCGATAGCTGAGCGTGCCTTCCGGTGCGTCCCCTCGAAGGACGATGATCTGCACGAGCTCTGGAAGCTCGACATCCGTGCCGCGAAGAAGCGCCACGTAGTCAACGTCGAGGAACCCCGTCACCGTGAAAAGCGCCTTCGCCCTGCTCTTCTCCAGTAGATAGGCGGCTTCGATTCCCTTGTACCGAGTGTTCACCGGGACCATGACCGCACCGACAGAGTGAATCGCGAGCGCGCAGACAATCCACTCCCACATGTTCGGCGCCCAAATGGCGACGCGATCGCCTTTTTGTATACCTCCGGCAATCAGGGCTAGGGCAGATTCGTCCACTCGTTCCGCGAGCTCGGCGAAGGTCAGCGACGTGGGGCCGTCGACGATGGCTTGCCGGTCGCCGAGGACACGGGCTTGTTGTGCGACCATGTCGGGAATCGTTTCGAACACCGCGCCCGTGATATCGCCAACCCGTAACGAGGGCAACGGCCCACCCGTGAGCTAGCTTTCATTTCGTCCCCATTCGTGGATTGACGAATCATGTAATGTGGCAATAGTTTCGCCGACTTTCGTCTAACAGTTGCTCTTCTGGGGGCTTTCCTTCTACAACCGGCTTGCACGATGGACTGGGATTGGGACGCGAGTCCGACCTACGAGTCGGAGCACATACGGATCGACGGAACACTGTCACCGGTGGTTCTGTACGACATGAAGCTGCCGCGGCAGGTCGAGGACCACGAGATCGGTTTGATGCTGAGCATCGCCGACTACCACCTCGGTCGCGAGCTCCCGTTCGTGGCGCTCGTTCGGCACCAGCGCGGCACCGGCGTCATCGCCGCTCGCCATCGCAAGGCCTTTGCCGACTGGTTGGAGGATCACCGCGACGCCCTGAAACGGGACAATTTCGGGGTCGTCATCGTGATGCCCGAAGCGATCTTTCGTGCAGTGCTTCGGGTGGTGTACCGCTTTCGGACGCCGCCGCTCCGCACCATCACCACGCCGGACGTGCCGAGCGCCACTGCCGCGGTACGCAGTGAGCTGCGACGGATGGGAGAGACGATCAGCCCGGACATGCAGACCTTCCTCGACTCTTTGCCGCGGTAGCACCCCCCGCTCGTCGGCTTGACCGGCGGACTGAAACGCGTTTCACTTCGGCCCTACTTCGAAGGGACGCGCAGTGGGCATTTCACACGAAATCATTGATGGAATCGCCGAAGTCGTCGTTGACTATCCCCCGGTCAACGCCATTTCGGTTGCTGGCTGGTTCGAGCTAGCCAAGGTGATCACGACCGCGGGCAACGACCCAGAGACCCGCGCGGTCATCCTTCGAGCGGAGGGCCGAGGCTTCAACGCTGGTGTCGACATCAAGGAGATGCAGGACACCGAGGGCTTCGACTCCCTCCTCGGCGCCAACCGCGGTTGCTGGGAGGCCTTCAAGGCGGTCTACGAGTGCAAAGTCCCCGTCATCACGGCGGTACACGGATACTGTGTGGGCGGCGGTATTGGGCTGGCCGGCAACTCGGACATTCTGATCGCCGCCAAGGGCACCAAGTTCGCGTTGCCCGAGGTCGACCGGGGCGCACTTGGCGCAGCCACCCACCTCGCGCGCTTGGTCCCGGCGCTCAAGATGCGCGCGATGGTCCTTACCTGTGAGGCCGCGACTGCCGAAGAGCTACACAACTGGGGCTCGGTCTACGCGGTCGTCGAACAAGATGAGCTCGCCGACAAGGCGAGAGAAGTCGCTCGCACCTTTACCAAGAAGATCCCGCGCGTCGTGCGCGTGGCGAAGGAATGCCTGAACAACATCGATCCGGTGGACGTGAATCGTTCGTACCGGTTCGAGCAGGGCTTCACCTTCGAGCTGAACTTGGCTGGTGTAGCCGACGAGGCTCGAGACGCGTTCGTCGAAAAGCGCGACCCCGATGCCGATGAGAAGTGAGGAGACCTTCGTGACTGACAAACGTATGACGGTGGATGAAGCCGTCGCTGACGTGACCGATGGAATGACCATCGGCATCGGCGGTTGGGGCTCCCGGCGCAAGCCGATGGCGTTCGTTCGGGCCTTGGTCCGAAAAGGCGTCAAGGATCTGACCGTCGTCTCCTACGGGGGCCCGGATATCGGAATCTTCTGTGCGACGGGGCAGCTCAAGAAGGCGGTCTACGGCTTCGTCTCTCTCGATTCGATCCCGCTCGAGCCGCATTTCCGCAAGGCCCGCCAGAACGGGACACTCGAAGCGGTCGAGCTGGACGAAGGGATGTTCCTTCTCGGGCTTCGGGCGGCGGCGCAACGGCTTCCGTTCTTGCCCACGCGTGCAGGCCTCGGTTCGGACGTCTTGAAGATCAATCCTCACCTCAAGACGGTGAAGTCGCCTTACGACGACGGCGAGGAGCTCGTCGCCGTGCCTGCGTTGAACGTGGACGTGGCATTCATTCACATGAATCGGGCCGACGTGTCGGGGAACGGACAGGCGCTTGGTCGTGACCCGTATTTCGACAACCTCTTCTGCATGGCTGCCAAGAAGGCCTTCATGAGCTGCGAGAAAATCGTGTCGACCGACGAGCTGGTCAGCGGGGGTCCGCTTCAAAGTCTGCTCATCAACCGCATGATGGTGAGCGGCGTCGTCGAAACCCCTGGGGGGGCGCACTTTACCGAGTGCCCGCCAGACTACGCGCGGGACGAGAAGTTTCAGCGCGAGTACGCTGCCACCGCCAAAGACGACGAGGCGTGGAAGGCGTTTCGCGCCAAGTATCTCGACCTGAGCGAGGCTGACTACCAGAAGGCGGTAGCATCATGACGAGCACCGAAGCTACACGCGCGGACATCTGCGCGCTCGCCGTCGCGGAGTGCTTTCGGAACGACGGGGAGATCATGGTCAGCGCCATGGGGACCACCCCGAGTCTCGGCGCCCGCCTAGCGAAATCGACGTTCGAGCCCGACCTGCTGATGACCGACGGGTTCAACCTCTTGCTCCGCCGCGCGTTGCCGCTCGGAGCCAAGCCAAGCGACGACGACATCGAAGGCTGGATGCCATTCAGTGGTGTATTCGACACCCTCTGGTGGGGGCGCCGCCACGTCATGATGGGCGCGTCGCAAATCGATCAGTTCGGAAACCAGAACATTGCCTGCATCGGCCCATGGGAGAATCCCAAGGCGCAGCTTCTCGGCGTGCGCGGAGCGCCGGGCAACACGATCAATCACGTGACCAGCTACTGGGTCCCGAACCACAACGCCCGAGCCTTGGTCGCCAAGGTCGATCTCGTGAGTGGCGTAGGGTACGACCGCGCTGCCTCTCTAGGGCCCGAGGGTAGCCGCTTTCACGAGATCAGGCGCGTGGTCACCAATCTCGGCGTGTTTGATTTCAACACGCCGGACCACCGCATGCGGCTGGCCTCGCTACATCCCGGGGTAGAGCTTCAGCAAGTCATCGACAACACGGGTTTCGACCTCGTGATTCCTGACGAGGTGGAGACGACCCCGATCCCGAGCCGAGAGCTCATCGGAGTGTTGCGCGAGCTCGATCCACAAGGTTATGCCCAGAAAGAAGTCATAGTATGACGGTGCAGAAGAGGACCACGAAGGCCCCCGCGAAGAAGCGCAAATCAGTCGCACCCAAGGCCAAGGCGAAGCGTTCGAGCAAGGCCAAGCCCAAGGCGAAGCGCCCGAGCAAAGCACCGGCGAAGAAGCGCAAGAGTAGGGCGCCGGCGCGCATCCAAGCGGTCGAAGCACCGGCGCCCAAGCCGCCAGCGAAAATGAAGTCCGCGCTGCACACCCGCATCTGCGAGATGTTTGGCATCGAGTACCCGATCATTCAGACCGGGATGGGCTGGGTATCTGGGGCGAGTCTCACTTCGGCGACCAGCCAGGCTGGCGGCCTCGGCATTCTTGCGGCGGCCACGATGACCTTCCGTGAGCTCGAAGACACCATCGCCAAGCTCAAGGACCGAACCGACAAGCCTTTCGGCGTGAACATGCGCGCCGATCAATCCGATGTCATGAAGCGCGTCGAGCTTCTCGTCCGCGAGAAGATCAAGGTCGCGAGCTTTGCGCAAGCGCCGGGCGAGCGAGTCATCAAGACGCTCAAGGATGCCGGTGTTTTGACGATGCCGACCATCGGTGCGCGTCGCCATGCCGAGAAGGTGCAGGCCTGGGGCGTCGACGCGGTGATTGCGCAGGGGCAGGAGGGCGGCGGCCACACGGGGCAGATACCGACCTCGATTCTCATCCCGGACGTGTCGGCGGCTGTGGACATTCCAGTCGTTGGCGCTGGAGGCTTTCGCGACGGCCGTGGCTTGGTGTCGGCGTTGGCGCTCGGCGGCGACGGTATTGCGATGGGGACGCGCTTCTTGTTGACCCAGGAAAGCCAGGTGCCCGACCACGTGAAACAGGTCTACCTCGAGACCAAGGCGAACGGGACCGTCGTGACCACCGCTGTCGACGGACACCCGCAGCGCGTCATCCGAACATTCCTGATCGACCAGCTCGAGAAGGCAAACCCACTGACCCGGTTCCCGCGCGCGGCGCTTAACGCCTTGTCGCTGATGAAGGTCACCGGAACCTCACTGCCTGAGCTACTCGAAGAAGGCATGGCGATGAAGCAGAACCAAGAGCTGACTTGGGCACAGCTCGCGATGGCCGCCAACGCGCCCATGCTGACCAAGGCATCGATGGTGGACGGTAGGGTCGAGGCGGGCATTTTGCCGACGGGTCAGATCACCGGCGTCATCGACGAGATTCCAACGGTCGCGGAGCTCCTGCAGCGCATCATCGCCGAGGCGGAAGCGACGCTCGAGCGATTGGGTGCGTAAGCGAACGCGATGGACCTCGACTTCACCGATTCAGAGAATGCCTTTCGACAGGAGTGCCGAGCATGGCTCGAAGCCAACGTGCCTCGCGAGTCGCTTCCTTCGGGTGACACCAGGGAAGGCTTCGCGCTGCATCTGCAGTGGGAGCACAAGCTCTTCGATGCGGGTTGGGCAGCGGTCTCGTGGCCTAAGCAGTATGGCGGGCGTGAGGCCACGCTCTTCGAGTGGTTGATCTTCGAAGAGGAGTACTATCGGCTCGGTGCGCCGAGTCGCGTAACCCAAAACGGCATTTTCCTTCTCGCGCCGACCCTGTTCGAGTTCGGAACCGACGAGCAGAAGGAGCGCATCCTTCGTCCGATGGCACGTGGTGACGTTGCCTGGGGGCAAGCTTGGTCCGAGCCGAACGCGGGCAGTGATTTGGCGTCGCTCAAGAGCACAGCGCGTCGCGTCGAAGGTGGCTGGCGGCTTAGCGGCCAAAAGACTTGGTCCACTCGAGCTGCCTTCTGCGACATGGCGTATGGCTTGTTCCGCACGGACCCGGAACAGACACGTCACCGCGGGCTGACATATTTCATGTTCCCGCTCGATGCCGAGGGCATCACGGTGCGCGGTGTCGATCGTCTCGATGGCGACGAAGGCTTTGCCGAGATTTTTCTCGAAGACGTATTCGTGGCGGACGCCGACGTGATTGGCGAGGTGAACCAAGGGTGGAGCGTTGCGATGGCGACCACGGGCTCGGAGCGCGGCTTGAGCCTTCGGAGTCCGGGGCGTTTCGTCGCCACCGCGGCGCGCCTGATCGATCTGTACCATCGCTATCGGGATCGCTCCGACCCGGTCCTGCGCGACGAAGTCATCCAGGCGTGGATGGATGCCCAGGTGTACCGTTGGTTCACCTTCCAGACGGTCACCCGCATGGTGCAGGGCGAGTCGATCGGTCCGGACTCCAGCATGAACAAAGTGTTCTGGTCGGAGATGGACGTGCGCACCCATGAAACCGCCCTGGCGATTGTCGGCGAGGCGCTGGAGCTCGATGAGGGCTCCGACAGCGCTATCGACGGAGGTCACTGGATGAAGGGCTTTCAGTTCGCGCTCGCGGGTCCGATCTACGCGGGTACCAACGAAATCCAACGCAACATCATTGCCGAGCGCGTCCTCGGTCTTCCGCGGAAATAGTCTCATGCGTTTTGCCTTCACCGACGATCAGAAGATGTTGCGCGACACGGTGCGTGAAGTCTTGCAGCGCGAGTGTGCCCCCGAGGTCGTTCGCGCCGCTTGGGAAGGGAATCCCGAAGGGGCTCGCGCGGTCTGGGATACGCTTGCGGAGACCGGCGTGATCGGCATGACGGCATCCGAAGAGGCGGGCGGCATGGCGATGAGCGAGCTCGATCTGGTGCTTCCTTTGGAAGAAGCCGGCTACGCCGCTCTGCCTGGTCCCATTGTCGACACGGTGGCTGTCGGGATTCCGCTTCTCGAGGCGGCCGGAACCGATGCGCAAAAGGAGCGCTGGCTTGGTCCGGCGGTTGCGGGCAAGGCTCGCATCGTCGTGTCGCTCGGGGATCAGTCGATCGTCGCGCATGCAGTTTCCGCCGATGTGCTGATCGCCGAGCAGGGTGGGGCGGCGTACTGCGTCCCGCTGGCCGAGGCTTCGATCAGCGTCGAGCGCTCGGTCGACCGCGCCCGAGAGCTCGGTCGCGTGTCGTTCGAGGCAGATGCGCAGTATCAGATGCGACAAGACGTCGACACGACCGCGCTATTCATGCTCGCCCGGGAGCGCGCTGCGTTGGGCACGGCGGCTCAGCTGATCGGGCTCAGCCGTCGCATGCTCGACATGGCGGTCCAGTACGCGAAGGATCGAGAGCAGTTCGGCAAGCCGATCGGCGCGCAGCAAGCGATCAAGCACCGGCTCGCCAACGCGCTCATCGAGCAAGAGTTCGCGCGCCCGACCGTCTATCGTGCTGGCTGGTCCATGGCGACTTCCGCTCCCGATGCCGACATCAATGTCTCTCTTGCCAAGATCTATGCAGGCCAGGCTGCGAAATTCGTGGCCAAGGAAGCACTGCAGGTCCACGGCGCGATCGGCTACACCATCGAGTGCGACCTGCATATGTGGATGAAACGCGCGTGGGCGCTGGCTGCGGTCCATGGGGATGCGGCCTACCATCGCGAGCGTGTAGGGCGACACATCCTTTGAGTTCTTGTGGTGGCGCCTTGCCGGCGACAACGGTCCCCTCTAGAGATAGGCCATAGCGAGGTTCAGATGCCCGAAGCATATATCGTTGAAGCAGTTCGTTCCCCCGTCGGCAGAAAAAAGGGCGGGTTGAGCAAAGTCCACTCGGCCGACCTCGGTGCGCATGCCATCAAGGGGCTCATCGATCGCTCCGGCATCGACCCCGGCGTGGTCGAAGATGTCGTCTTCGGCTGCGTCGACTCGGTTGCGACCCAGGCTGGCGACATCGCTCGCACTTGTTGGCTGGCCGCCGGGTACCCGGAGCACGTTCCGGGCGTGACGATCGACCGCCAGTGTGGTTCCTCGCAGCAGGCGGTTCACTTCGCCGCGCAGGGCGTGATGAGTGGCACCCAGGATGTCGTGGTTGCGGGTGGTGTTCAGAACATGAGCATGATCCCAATCGGTGCATCGATGATCGCTGGCAAAGAGCTCGGCCTCAGCGACCCGTTCTCCGGCTCGGTCGGTTGGACCGAGCGTTACGGCGACAAGCCCGTCAATCAGTTCTACGGCGCCGAGATGATCGCCAAGGATTGGGACCTCTCCCGCGAGGAGCTCGAGAAGTTCGCGCTCGAAAGCCACCGCCGCGCGCTGCACGCTCAGAAGGAAGGCCGTTTCGATCGGGAGATCATTCCGTTTGGCGATGTGAAGGCCGACGAAGGCCCGCGCCCGGACACGACGCTCGAGAAGATGGCCGCGCTGCCGATTCTCATGGAGGGTGGCCGGTTGACCGCTGCCGTAGCCAGTCAGATTTCGGATGGGTCGGCCGCGCTGCTCATCGTTTCCGAGAAGGCGCTCAAAGAGCACAACCTCACCCCGCGCGCCCGCATCCATCACATGAGCGTCCGCGGCGAAGATCCGATCCGCATGCTCTCCGCGCCCATTCCCGCGACGCGGTACGCGATGGAGAAGTCGGGGATGAGCCTCGACGACATCGACCTCGTCGAGATCAACGAGGCGTTCGCGCCGGTCGTGTGCGCCTGGGCCAAGGAGCTCGACGTCGACTTCGCGAAGGTGAACGTCAACGGTGGTGCAATCGCGCTCGGGCCATCCACTTGGTGCCACAGGCGCCAAGCTGATGACGACCCTGCTCCACGAGCTCGAGCGTACCGGCGGCCGCTACGGTCTGCAGACGATGTGCGAGGGTGGCGGCCAGGCGAACGTCACCATCATCGAGCGCCTCGGCTGAGTCCTTTTTTGGGGACAGAAACCCCGTCCAATCGCTGATTTAGGTGCTGTCGTGTGACGTCACCCACATGAATTCGTGACTTATTCGACAGCATCCGCACCGCTCGGCATCATGGGGGATCTACGGGCGGGTATGACTTCCAAGCTGCCAAAGCAAGATTCGGCTTCAGCGCCTCCCAGGCGTGGGCACTCGGAGGTTCGCCCCGCGGTGCAAGCGGACGAGCGCCGCAACGCAGCTCGTTGGGAAGCCGACGCACGGATCGAGATTCTCGCACCGATCCAAGCAGTGGCGGTGGCTCTCGACGTCAGCGCGCACGGCATTCAGGTTTCGCTCGATGGGTGGCTCTCGACGGGCACACTGTGCGACCTGCGCATCACGACCCACACCGGCCGGGTAATCTTCAAACGCGCGCGGGTCATCTGGGCCCGCCGTGTTGGCGAGCAGTGCGTAGCTGGCCTCCACGTGGTGGGCTCGATCGTGCCGCCCGCGGTTCCCGAGTAGCAGCGCGCGGCCGCGCCGCCGCGGGATCGCATGTCCTGAGGCGTTTTTAGCCGTTCAGGCACAAGCCGGCTTGACGGACAGGCTCAGGCAAAATAGAACACGTTTCACTCTTGATGACCCTTTTTCTACCCGGAACCGGGAGGTGGACATGGCCAAAGTAGCCAACACAGCAGAATATTTCGACACGCTTGCGGGATCGTTTCTTGGCCGACCAGGCCAAGGGCGTGAACGCCACGATCCAGTACACCTTGGCCGGTGACGGGGGTGGCGAGTGGACCATTACGATCGCAGACGGGGAGTACAAGGGCGTGGAGCCGGCGGCGTCGAGAAGCCCACCCTCAACGTCATGATGGACGCCGAAAAATTCATCGAGATGGCCAACGGCGACCTCGATGGCCGTAAGGCGTTCCTCACCCGCAGCTCAAGGTGAAGGGCAACATCGCTCTCGCCCAGAAGATGCAGAAGTTCTTTCCCCAGGGCTAGTCGCCCGCCACCACGCGGAACACATCCATGAGCGAGATTCTGTCGGCTCCATACGTGCCCGAATACACGTACACCCGAAGCACCGGTCCGGTGGTCGGACGCTTCTTGGAAAACCTTCGGTACGAAGTGCTCGAAGGCGTCAAGACGGTCGACGGTCGCGTGCTTTGCCCGCCTCTCGAATACGACGAGGAGGGTGAACCCACGACGGGTGAGTTCGTACCGCTGCGTCCGTCCGGCACGGTGAAGTCTTGGTCATGGGTGGAGGAGCCTCGCAAGGGGCATCCGTTCGATCGTCCATTCGCTTGGGCCCTCATTCAACTCGACGGCACCGACAACGCCATGGTGCATGCCGTCGATGCGGGCAAAGCCAAGCGAATGAAGACGGGGATGCGTGTTCGTTTGCGTTGGGCCGACCAGAAAAACGGGACCATCCGCGACATCGCATGCTTCGAGCCGATTGCTCCTTACCTGCTTGGTCCGGTGCATCTCGAGTACAACGTGAACCCCGGGAAGCACTACACCGCCTATCTGCGTGGGCTGCAGGAGGGGAAGCTCATCGGGGGCAGGGACCCCGAGGCGGGCAAGGTGTACGTCCCGCCTCGAGGGGCCGACCCCACGACGGGCAACCCGACGAACGAATACGTTGAAGTGGCCGACATCGGTGTCCTCACGACGTTCGCGATCATTCGCATCCCCTTCGAAGGCCAGAAGCTCACGCCGCCGTATTGCTTCGGGGCGATCGTGCTCGATGGCGCGGACAGTCCCATCTATCATCTGATCAGCGGTGTCCCGCACGACGAGATCCGCATGGGCATGCGGGTCAAGGCGAAGTGGAAGCCCCAGGACGAATGGGAAACTTCGCTCGAGAACATCCTCTACTTCGAACCCACGGGCGATCCAGACGCCCCGTTCGATAGCTATAAGGAACATCTCTAGTGCGTGACGTCGCCATTGTTTCCTTCTCGCAGCTCCCGTCGGTCAAGGCGATCGAGGCGGCCGATGAGCCCGAGCTCGTCCAGCCCGTCACCTCGGACGCGATGAAGCAGGTCGGTCTGACGCAGGATGACATCGGCTTCACGTGTTCCGGTAGCACCGACTACCTGCCGGGACGTCCGTTCTCTTTCGTTGCAGCCGTCGACGGTCTCAAGGCATGGCCTCCGATTCGCGAGTCACACGTGGAGATGGATGGTGCCTTCGCACTCTACGAAGCTTGGGTGCGGCTCATGCACGGGGACATCGACACTGCGTTGGTGTTTTCGTTTGGCAAGAGCTCGCTCGCGGCCGTTCCAGACGTTCTGAACCTGCAGAATGACCCCTACTACGTCCAGCCGCTCGGGCTCGACTCGATCAGCGCCGCCGCGCTTCAGGCACAGGCCTTGATCGACAGCGGCAAGGCGACAGAGCGTGACTTCGCCGAAGTGGTTGCCCGCAATCGCAAGAACGCGATCGACAACCCGAACGCGCACATCAAGGGCGATTTCAGCGTCGATGCAATGCTCGAAGAGCCCTATATCAGCTCGCCATTGCGCAAGAGCTTCTGCCCGCCGTTGTCCGACTCGGCTGCCGCGATCGTGCTCGCGGTCGGCGATACGGCGAAGAAGCTGGCGAAGCGGCCCGCTTGGATTCGCGGGTTCGACCATCGGACTGAACCACACGCACTGGGTCAGCGCGACCTCACGACCTCGCCGTCTTCCAAACTGGCCGCCGAAAAAGCCGGCCTCGGCAAGGGCGAGGTGGACGTCGCGGAGCTTCACGCGCCGTTTGCGCACCAGGAGATCATCTTGCGAGAGGCGATGGGCCTTGGTGATCGCGTCAGGGTCAATCCGTCCGGCGGAGCACTGGCGGCCAACTCGCTCATGACCGCGGGTTTGATTCGCTTCGGGGAAGCGGCGAACCGGGTGCTTTGTGGAGACGCGAACCGCGCACTCGCGCACACGACGAACGGTGTCTGCCTGCAGCACAACCTCGTCGCTATCTTGGAGGGCGGCTGATGGCTGAGCAGTGTGCAGTCATCGGGATCGGTCAGACCAAGCATCGGGAGAGCCGGCGCGACCTGTCGATTCCCGGATTGGTCCGCGACGCCGCCATTCGCGCTCTGCAAGACGCCGACATGACGTGGAAGGACATCGACTCCATCGTCATCGGCACTGCGCCCGACATGTTCGAGGGCGTCATGATGCCCGAACTGTGGTTGTCGGATGCTCTCGGTGCAGCGGGCAAGCCCATCTTCAGGGTCCACACCGCGGGCTCTGTCGGAGGCTCGACCGCGGTCGTTGCGTCTCACCTGATTCAAGGTGGCGTGCACGAGAAAGTGCTCACACTTGCGTTCGAGAAGCAGAGCGAGGCCAACGCGATGTGGGCGTTATCGCCCGTGGTCCCCTTTCAGCCGCAACTCGTAGCGGGTGCTGGCGGTTACTTCGCGCCTCTCATCCGGTCGTACATTCGCCGAGCCGACGCGCATCCCGACACCGGCTGCATGGTTGCCGTCAAGGACCGTCAGCACGGTTTGCTCAATCCGAATGCGCACCTTCATCTTGATCAAACCCTCGAGCAAGTGAAGGCCTCGCCGATGCTGTGGGACCCGATTCGATTCTCGGAGACCTGCCCCTCGTCCGACGGCGCGGTGGCCATGGTCCTCGTTAGCGAGAAGCACGCTGACCGCGTGAAGAACCCGGCATGGGTCAAGGGCACCTCGGTGCGCACCGAGCGCACGTTCTTTGCGGGGCGCGATCAGGTGAATCCGGCCGCCGGGAAGCTGTGCGCGAAGGACGTGTACGACGAGGCCGGTATCACCAATCCTCTCAAAGAGATCGACTGCGCCGAGGTGTATGTGCCGTTCTCGTGGTTCGAGCCGATGTGGCTCGAGAACCTGGGTTTTGCCGAAGAGGGCGCAGGCTGGAGGATGACCATGGACGGCAAGACCAAGATTGGCGGCGCGATGCCGTTCAACATGTCCGGTGGCGTCATGTGCACCAATCCGATTGGCGCCAGTGGTATGCTTCGATTTGCGGAAGCCGCGCGTCAGGTGCGCGGGACCGCTGAACAACACCAGGTCGACGGTGCAAAGGTGGCCCTTGGTCACGCGTACGGCGGTGGCTCGCAGTTCTTCGCGATGTGGATCGTGAGCTCGGAACGCTGAGCCCGGAGAAACGATGGAATACAATCTTGCAGATCTTTACGAGGCCATCGCGGATGCAACTCCCGACAATATGGCTTTGGCCTCAGGTGACGTGCACCACACGTATGCAGAGCTGGACAAGCGAGCGAACCGGCTCGCGCACTACCTGCAATCGCGGGGCATCGGAGCGGGCGACCACGTAGGCCTTCATCTGTTCAACGGCCACGAGTTCGTGGAAGCGATTTTGGCGCTCTTCAAGATCCGCGCCGTCGGGATCAACATCAACTACCGCTTCGTGGGCCCCGAAGTGCGCTACATGATCGACGACGCCGACCTCAAGGGCATCGTGACACAGCGACGGTTCGTTCCCGTGATCAACGAGGCCACGCAAGGTCTCGAGCCGCTTCAGGCGCTCATCGTGATTGAGGACGGCGTGGACGCGATCGCCGATCAGGAGTCGATCGAGTACGAGACCGCGCTCGGGCAGGGCTCCGAGGAGCGGGATTTCGGGCCTAGGTCTGGCGATGACTTGTACATCATCTACACCGGCGGCACGACCGGGATGCCCAAGGGCGTCATGTGGCGCCACGAGGACCTTTTCTTCTCGGGGCTCCAGGGCGGATCGCCCGGCGGCGAACCGGTCGAGTCCCCCGAGCAGCTCGTCGAGCAAGCCAAGGACGGATGGTACACGGTGACCATGCTTCCGTGCGCCCCGTTCATACACGGCGCAGCGCAGTTCACGCAGTGGATCTGTCACCTGACCGGCGGAAAGCTCGTGTTGCAACACGGGCCGAGCTTCGACGCGGGTCGCATTCTCTCCTTGGTCGCCGAGGAAGACGCTTCAACCTTATCGCTCGTGGGGGATGCCATGGCGATCCCTCTAATCGACGAGCTCAAGGCCGGCGACTACGACATGTCGAACCTCACGGTGATTGCGTCGGCCGGCGCCATCCTCTCGCCAAGCGTCCAAGCCGAGATCGAGGAGCTTCTCCCCGACGTAATGATCATCAACAGCTTCGGGACCAGCGAATCGGGCGACCTCGGCCGCGCTGCCCGCGATGAAGACAGCCACGAGGGCCGCCCTTCCTTCTACATGGGGGAGGACGTCACCGTCTTGGACGAAGAGGGCAAACAGATCGAGCCAGGCTCCGGCGAGATCGGCATGGTTGCTCGCTCGGGCCGCCTGCCCCTCGGCTACTACAAGGACCCCGAGAAGACCGCCGAGCGCTTCAGGGAGTTCAACGGCAAGCGCTGGGTCGTGCCCGGCGACTTCGCTACCGTCGAAGAGGATGGGCGCATCACATTCCTGGGCCGTGGTAGCAAGTGCATCAACACCGGCGGCGAGAAGGTCTTCCCCGAAGAGGTGGAAGAAGCGCTCAAGGCGCACCCGGACATTATCGACGCGCTCGTTGTCGCTGTTCCGGACCCCCGCTTCGGCTCGAAGGTTGCGGCCGTGTTCAACACGCGTGGCAACAAGCAGCTTTCGCTCGACGAAGTGAAGGAACACTGTCGAAAGCATGTCGCGGGGTACAAGCTTCCGCGACAGATCACCATCACCGAGACGGTCTCCCGCATGCCGAGCGGAAAGCCGGATTACCCCTGGGCGGAGAAAATCGCCCGCGACCAGGCGAGCGCGTAGCGCATGCCGACAAGTACCCAAGCCCAAGAGGAACCCATGTCCACCGCACGAGAAGAAGAAGAGGAGCTTTTTCCTGGCTTTCCGCGTGGTTGGTTTGTCATCGGAATCTCCAGCGAGCTCGAGCCGAGCGACGTCAAACCGATCAAGTACTTCGACCGAGAGATGGTCTTGTACCGAGGCGAAAGTGGCGCGGCGATCGTGCATGACGCGTTTTGCCCGCACCTTGGAGCACACATCGGCTATGGCGGCAAAGTCGTCGGAGAAACGATTCAATGTCCGTTCCACGCCTGGCGGTTCGACGAAACCGGTAAGTGCGTTGAGGTGCCCTACGCCAAACGGATTCCGCCGCGCGCCTGCGTGAAGAACAACCCTGTCCAGGAGCACAACGGTTTGATCTTCATGTGGAACGCCCGTGCCGAGGGCGAGGAGCCCACCTGGGAGATCCCCGACGTCCCCGAGTACGGCAGTGAGGGCTGGACCGATTGGGGTTCTGTTCTCATCGACATCAAAACGCACCCGAAAGAGATCGTCGAGAACCTCGCTGACAAGGGCCATTTCGGTCCAGTTCACGGGACATGGGCCAACGAGTTTGGAAACGAGTTCAAGGACCACATCGGCATTCAGCACGTCAAAGGGGTCGCGTACCCCCGAGGCGGCGGCGAGGATCACTTCGAGCTGCAATCTACGTACTACGGACCCGGCTACATGCTCACCGAGATGCAGAGCGTTCTGCCGAACATCATGCTTCTGTGTCACACCCCGGTGGACAAGAACAACGTTCACGTTCGAATCGGCGCGATGATCGACATTTCGAACGTCAAAAAGGGTAAAGAGCAATTCGAGCAGGGCTACCGCGAGAACATCATCGTCGGTTTCAAAGAGGACATCGCGATTTGGGAAAACAAAAAGTACCGAACGCGACCGATTCTGTGTGACGGTGACGGCGACGTGGGAGCTCTGCGCCGCTGGTATCAGAAGTTCTACATGCCCCAAGCAGAGGTTGGATATTAGAAATGGATGACCGAGCCAAGCGCATCGTTGAAACGGCCGTCGCACTCGCGGAGCGCGACGGATACCAGGCGGTACGGCTGCGGGACGTCGCAGCCAGTGCACAGGTAGCGCTCGGCACGGTCTACAAGCGTTTTGCGAGCAAAGAGGAGATCCTCATCGCGGCGTTGGAGCAAGAGAGCGAGAAGCTCGTCGCTAAGATCGGCAAGAAGTCGGTTCCGGGCGACGGCCCACAGGAGCGGGTGCGCTTTGTTTTTGCGCGCTGACGAAGGGGCTTCTTCGGCGGCCGAATCTTGCCAAGGCGTTGGTCCGGTCGTTGGCGTCTGGGGACCCTAACATCACCGAGCGCGTGGCGAGCTTCCACGCCCTCATCACGGCACTGGTCATGGCGGCGATTCGCGGCGAAGCGGCCGCCGACGAGAGTGAGTGCGACGTCGACGAGCGCGAGCGCACCATCTCCTCGATCCTGCAGAACGTGTGGTTCGCGTCGTTCGTCGGATGGGCCGGCGGCCTCCACGACGGGCCCCAAGTCCTCGAGGACGTCGACAAGACGGCAAAGCTGCTGTTGGCGAGGTAGGCAAGGGCCCATCACCTCCACGCGGCGATTTCGATGGGTGCTCCTTGCCCAAAGGGTGCGAGGACACGCTTGCCGAAGAAGTGCGGAACCTCGACATTGAAGTTACCGCTGTGCGGCCGACCGCCGTGCATGCGCGCGGCACGTTGCAGGAGGGATATCGGTTGTGCCTGTGGTCTCGCGTCGCATCCCGGGTCTTGCTTCCGCTCGTCGAGTTCGATGCCGAAGACGACACCGCTCTCTATGATGCGCTCCGCGGGGTCGCTTGGTGGGAACATTTCGACGCCCAGCAGACGTTCGCGATCGGCAGCTCTCAGGCGCCGAAGAGCCCTTTCCCTTCGCACTACTGGGTGCAACGAGCGAAGGATGCGATCGTCGATAGCTTTCGCGATCACTCCGGTACGCGCCCGAGCATCGACAAGAAGGACCCGGCGATTCGGTTTCACCTGCACATCGGCGAGTCGCATCACGAGTTCGCCCTCGATTTTTCGGGGGACGGGCTGCACCGGCGGGGCTACCGGCAGGCGGGCGGAAAGGCTCCGCTCAAGGAGAATCTAGCCGCGGCAATTCTATATCTCGCCGGTTGGCCGCAAGCGGCACGCAAGGGCCTGACGCTGATGGATCCGACCTGCGGTTCGGGCACGTTTCTGATCGAAGCAGCCTTGATGGCGACGAACTGTGCGCCCGGGCTCTTGCGAGCGCGCTTTGGGTTCGAGGATTGGCTGCGGCACGACGCTGCGGCGTTCGCGACCGAGCGAGATGCCGCACTGACCGCGCGGCGGGCCGAGTGTCCGGCGAGGATCTTTGGCTGCGACGCATCGGAGAAGGCATTGTCGTACGTTCGGGACAACCTCACGGCGGCAGGGGTCGAGCAGCACGTGTCGCTGGCCGTGAAGGAACTGTCTGCCGTCGAGAAGCCCGCTGAGGGCGGCATCCTCGTGTGCAATCCCCCATACGGTCATCGGCTAGGTGACGAAGGCACGCTGTTCCTGTTCTATCAGGCGCTCGGCGATACGTTGAAGCGCGTCTTTGACGGATGGACCGCCTACGTGTTCGCGGCGCACGGCGGCAACCTCAAGCACCTCGGACTTCGACCGACGCGCCGCCACGTTCTGTACAACGGATCGATCGAGTGCCGTCTCGTAGAGATTCCGATACGCGGTATCGCCGGGGGCGAATCGGCCAAGGCGCCGGGTTGGCGAAAACCGAGCGAGAAGGCTCAGATGTTCGCCAACCGAATCAAGAAGAACAAGAAGAAGTGGGGGCGATGGGCGAAGCGCAGCGGCATCGAATGCTACCGGATCTACGACGCCGACATCCCGGAGTACAACGTCGCGGTCGATCGTTATCAAACCAAGGTGGTGGTTCACATTTTCCAGAAGGAACGGGACGCTAGCGACGACCGCGCGAAACAGCGAGTTCAAGACGTGCTGATGACACTTCCCGAGGCGCTGGGCATCGACCCCGACGACCTCATCGTGAAAGTCCGGCGCAAACACGAAGAGGGCGACCAATATGCCCGAATCTCGCAGCAGGAGTCGGAGATGCTCGTCCGCGAGGGTGAGCTCGGATTCGTCGTGAACCTCGAAGACCGGATCGACACGGGCCTGTTCTTGGACCACCGGGTGGTTCGCGCCTACGCCGCCGAGCACTGCAAGGGCAAGCGCATGCTCAACCTGTTTGCGTACACATGTTCGGTCAGTGTCGCGGCGGCGGTCGGCGGCGCCAAGCAGACGACGAGCGTGGACCTCTCCAACACCTATCTCGACTGGGGGAAGAAGAACTTCGAAGCCAACCGCCTGAATCCTGCAAGGCACCGTTTCATTCGCGATGACGCCACCCGCTGGATCGCCAGAGACCGCAACAGCTACGACTGGATCTTCATCAACCCGCCCACCTTCTCGCGCTCGAAGATGAGTAAGGGCGACTTCAACATCCACAAAGACCACAAGGCGCTGATCGAAAGCGCCATGAGCTCCCTAGACAAAAAGGGCGAGCTCCTCTTCACCACCCACGCCCGGGCCTTCGAGTTGGACGAGGTAATCACAAGCCGCTTCCACGTCGAAGACGTGACGAAGCAATTCGTCCCCCCCGACTTCACCCGCTACCCCTTCCAAGCCTTTCGCCTGGGGACACACTCCACCCGCTGAGAAGCAGCGTGGTATCGTGCACTTTGGGGAGCAGAAGAGTGATCCCTGGGGACGGGAGCGTGGCCTTTTCTTTCGCAAGGGAGGTCTACGGGTCATAACGCGGGGATGAGCGAGCCGTCGAGTGCCGGCCCACCGGGGAGAGATGCAGCTGCTCGGGTCGGCGCCCGCGTCGCGGCCCTACGTGAGCTTGGCGAGCATATCGCCGAACGCGTGCCCTCGCGGTTGCGCAAGGGCCTGCGTCGGGCGCTCTCGGTCGGATTCTTCGTCGTGATCGCGCTGGTGCTTTACCGACAACTCTCCGGCACCGATTGGTCCGAGGTACTGCGTTCGGTCCCGCGATCGCCCTGGTTCTACGTCATCTTCCTTGTGCGATATCTCAACGTTCCGATCACAGACGCGCTCTCCTACTCGGCTGTTTGGGCGACGAACCTCTTCCGTCACTTCGGCGTCTTCCTCATGAAACGCATGATCAATAGCTCGTTCTCCGGGGGTTCGGGCGACGTCTACTTCCTGCTGTGGACAGTCAGAACGCTCCGCGTGACCTATTGGCAGGCCTTCTCCGCAGGGAAGGATGTGACCTTACTTTCTGCAGCAGCTGCCAACGCGGTTGCCGTCGTGGTGTTAGGGGCTTACTTGGCCTTTGGCGATCTGTCCCTCGTACAGGCCGTGAGCCCGGCGGTGCTGGGTCTCGTCATCGGAGTCACCCTTGCGACCGCCGTATTGAGCCTACTCGTCGTTCGTTTTCGGGGTAAGGTCCTGGGGATCGGCACCGGCGTCATGTGGCGCATCCTCGGGTACCACGGTGCACGAAGCGTTGCCAAGATCCTCTTATTGGGGCTGCAGTGGACCGTCGGCCTGCCCGGGTCGAGGTTCTCGGACTGGATTGGCTTGCTCATCGTGGACATGCTGGTTGCTCGCACGCCGTTGGTGCCGGCACGAGAGTTCCTGTTTCTCTCGCTGGCCTTGAGTCTGGCAGGCACGATCGACGCCCCCGAAGTGCAGGTGACCGCGATGTTCCTGACAGATACCGCCCTGATGCAAGTCGGTTCCGTGGCCTCACTGATTGCCGGGATCGTGTGGAAGTCCGAGCCCGACCCGCTCCCAAAGGCGCCTGAGAACGGAGGGCCGAAGTAGCAGACGTCCGACTGGACCGAGCGTCCGTGCGCGGGTAGACCGGCCTAGTGCGTATCGCCTACTTCGTACACGGGAACGGTCGCGGCCACGCAATGCGTGCGCGCTCGCTCGTCCCGGCGCTCCGCACGCACGGTCACGACGTGCACGTCCATGCCAGCGGCGAGGCCGTCGCCATGCTGCGCGACCTCGGGGGCGCCGAGGTCGACGCCTTCCTTCCGGGGAGGCAGCTCGCATCACGGTTCGCCGCGCGTTTCACCACCGATCGTCGACTCCTGGGCGCCCTGCGACCTGACGTGGTCGTCGTGGATGGCGATGCGCCATCTCTTCACGCGGCTGCCATGCTGCGGGTCCCGAGCGTCGCGATCGGGCACGGCCTCATCTTCGCGCACTGCCGTCTACCGATCTCGCTTCCGTTTCACCAGCGCGCGCGAGAGGCGCTGAGTGCGGCGAGCGCTTCGTGGCTCGCGCACCGCGTGATCGTAGTGCACTTTGGCGTGCTCGGGTCCTTCGATCCACGCGTGGTCGTCGCGCGGCCCGACCCGCGACCTGAGCTCTTCGAAGGCGACACACGGTCAGGGGACAAACTCGTTGTGTACGCCGGGACGACGGATCTCTCTGCCTATGTTCGAGAGCTGCACACGCGCGGACACCGGCTCGCGGTGTTTGGCCGCGCGGCGAACCTGCCTGCCGGCGTGGTGGCCGAGGCTCCAGACGTGGCGCGTTTCGCGGCCGCGCTTCGCGGCTGTCGCGGCATCGTGGGGACCGCCGGCTCCAACCTCGTTTCAGAGGCGGGCACGCTCGGTCGCCCGCTCCTCGCGCTTGCGCCTGGGCACATGATCGAGCAGCAGGTCAACGCTCGCCTCGCCGAGCGCGACGGCTTCGCGATAGCGGCCGCGGCCGGGCGGATTGATGTCCCTGCAATCCAACGCTTCGAGGCGCTCCTCGAGCGCGGCGTGCCGCGGATCGAGCCGCCGACACCGACCGTGACCGAGGCCTTGTCCGCGTGCCTCGCCGAGCTTGCAGGCGCCGTTTGACGGTTCGCGGCCTGTACGCCATGCCCCGCATATGAAGGTAGTCTCTCCTCTCGACGCGCCGTGGGCCCTCGGCGAGCGAGCTTATTCCCAGGTCCTCCGACACCTCCGAGCGATCGACGCGCGCACGATCGTCGAGCTTGGTAGCGGCGCGTCAACCGCGGCGCTTGCTCGCGACCTCCCCGATGCAACGATCCTTTCGGTCGACGACGACGCGAGTTACTTCGCGCGCACCCGCGCGCTGCTACCCGCGAACGCGCGCGTGAAGCTCGTGCACCGTCCCCTCGTGTGGCAGCGCCATGGCGGCGCGCCCTACCTGAGCTACGAACGCGGCACGTTCCCTCGCGCGGTGGACGCACTCCTCGTCGACGGGCCCCCTCACTGGACGCGCCGCGGCCGCGAGGCATGTCTCTACCAGGCAATGCCGTCGCTCGAGGTCGGCGCGCGGATCTTCTTGGACGACTATCGGCGCACAGCGGAGCAGCGGACGGTGCGGCACTGGCTCAGCGCCTACCCAAATGCGCTGCGTCTCGTCGAGGTGATCGAGGAAGGTGACCACGTCGCAGTGCTCGAGAAGACCGCAGAAGCGACTGAGCCACGGCACACGCTCTGGCGCCGCGCCGATGCGCAGTTGCAAGCGATGTTGCAGCCGCTCACGAGCCGCGTGCGTAGCGTCGCACTGCGGTCACGACGGCGATAGCGGATAAGCACACCCACGAGTAGCCCACGTGCAAGAAGTAGCGTGGTATCGGCTAGCTTTCCATAGGGCGTCACCAATTACGTAGGGAACACGTGCCACTGAGCCAGCTAGTGTCGCGACCTAGGTTTGACTCCTTGGAGGTGAGGCGATGCAGGGGCAGTTGATGATCTTGTTGGTCGGTTGGTTTGCGCTATGGGCGAATGGGTGCGGTAGCGACGGTGGCAGCTCTGGTCTCGACGATGCCGCGACGATCGCGGTGACCGGGGTTTCGGTCGACGAGGACTTCGTGATCAACGGAGCGTTCTCCGTAGGATTCGTGGCTGAGGACGCAAGTGGCAACCCGCTCCTGGCGACCGAATCGGCAACCGCAGCGCTGGTTTCGGTCAAAATGTACGGGAGCTGGAAGAGCGCGACAACGAAGGCCAGCAGTACTGTCGACTGCACCGTCTTCACGCCTGCTGTCACGACGTGCACCCTGAAGGCCGTTACGTCGACCCAACCGACACAAGGGGCCGGTAACGTCGCCGGTTCAGTGCTCATCACGACAGCGGGAGCATGTCGGGCAGCGATCCGGATCAAGACCGTGACCCTGCGGCCGATGCGTTTCTGGGATCCGCTTGCATCGACGAGAGCAATATGTTTGGCGCCTTTGATTTCGGAGCAGGTCGAACCCTCCCGTTCAACGACACGCGTGATCTAATGACGGCAAATCGCGTGCTGGACGAAGACTCGAGGGGTCCGAGTCGGCCTCGCCCTTTCAGCCTGCAACGATTTTGGCCGACTACGGCAATGCGATGGCAACGATGAGCCACACGGAGCAGACAGGGCAGGTCGCCCCTTTCATCAATCCGGACCTCACGCTTACACTCGAACGGCTGCCGCAGGGACCGTGGTCGTGTCTAGTCTGCGAGCCCTTCGGGTTCGACGACGGCATCGGATCGGTGACGGCAAGTCATCACGACGCCTGTGGACGCTACGGGTCTTCGATACAGACCCGCATGTGCAACGCTTGATGCCAGAATGTTGTGCCTGCGTGCTACAGCTTGAAGACGCGTTGCGCGTTCTCGCGGAGGAACTTAGGCCAGACGTGATCCTTGAAGGGTACGTTTTGCATCTCGGTGAAGATACGCTCTAGTGACAGCCCCATCGGGAAATAGCCGGCGTACATGATCTTGTCGGCGCCGCGCGTGTTCGCGTAGTGGATGATCGACTTCGGGTAGTGCTTCGGCGCGAAGGCGCTCGTGCTGTAGTAGAGGTTGGGGTACTTGAGCATCAGTTTGACGGCGAGGTCGACCCACGGCTCGCCACCATGGCGCATCACGAACTTGAGCT
>PVMK01123024.1_pt1 | contig 72474 bp, 79 predicted proteins | sample 1853481 | NCBI WGS metagenome assembly PVMK01 (sample SAMN08533507, study PRJNA380276) | Marine sediment metagenome, whole genome shotgun sequencing project.
TAAGCGTAAGGCTTGTTTCCATGGTTTGTTATCGTAGCCTTGTATGAGTTGAGATCATGGTGTCGATTGGTTCATTCATCGGCAATATTACATTGATATCGTCGGGCGCAACAGGTTGCTCTGTTCAGGCTCGCTGATACAACAGGTCCCGTACTTCATGCCCAAGCTTTTCGCCACGTTCTTCATACTTGGTGTAGGGTCGCCAGTCGGGTCGCACGCAATAGTCGTCAGCGGCTGAAAGGTTGGTGAAATCAGCGCTGGATTGCAATACCTCAAGTATGTGCACGGCATAAGGCTGCCAGTCGGTTGCCAGATGCAAAATGCCGCCTTTACGTATACATCGTGCCAGCTGGTTGACAAATTCCGGTTGGATGATACGTCGTTTATGATGACGTTTTTTCGGCCAGGGATCAGCAAAATATATACGTATACCTGCAAGGCTGTCATCTGCGATACGTTGTTGAAGAAAGACCACTGCATCTTCGCTGGCAATGCGGACATTGTCTATATGGTGTTCCTCCAGCGCCATCAATAGCTGACCGACTCCCGGTTCATGCACTTCAATTCCGATGAAGTTTTTTTCAGGTTCCTGTTGTGCCATTTGCCAGGTGGACTCACCATTGCCAAAGCCGATTTCCACGATGACCTCAGCCGGACGGTCAAAGTGATCGTCAAAATCCAGCACGGTTTCACTGCTCTCAATGCCGTAATGTGGCCACAGTTCATCCAGCGCATGCTGCTGCGCAATTGTCAAACGGCCTTTGCGCAATACAAAACTGCGGATGTTTCGATGTCTCTTGTCAGTCATGGTGTATTAAATATGTTATTTCTCGGGAGAACATTTATCAGGGCAGCCCGGCATTGCCGGGCTTTCTTCACAAACCTGCCAAAATCCTAGTGCGCCGGCGCTGCTGCTGCTGCATTATGATTGATAATGACCGACTGATCGTAAAAATCGAAGAAGAAGTAGAATATCACGCTGCACACGATCAGGGTCGCTATCATCGCAGGTGTCCCGTACCGGAACCATACCACGGCGTTATCGCCAGCGATGGATCATTTTCACGTTTCGCCAGCCTTTCTGAAATCGTGACGATATAAACATTGGCAGTTGAGCCGATGTGGGTGCCATTACCACCCATGCCGACACCGGCGGCCAGTGCCCACCACAAGGGTGTGATATGGATTCCCGAAGCTTCCATGCCCAGCAATATGGGAATCATGGCTGCGGTAAACGGTATATTGTCGATCGCAGCGGAGAGAACTGCAGCCACCCATAACAACACCAGGGTCGCGGTCAATAAATCTTCCTGCACAAAAGGAACAATGAACTGGCCCAGGTAGCGCAAAAAGCCGCTGTGCTCTACACCACCCACGACTATGAACAGCGAGATAAAGAAAATCAGCAAAGGAATCTCAACATCCTCCATCGCATGATCCATTTCTACGTGTCTGGCTATAAATAACAGTAAGGTCAGGCCGGCCGCTGAAACCATCCATGGCTCCCAGCCGATGGAATGATGTACCGTGAACATCACGACCATCAGGCCGAGAACCAGCAGAGACTGGTTCCACAACTTGCGGTCTTTATATACGGTTTCTTCGTGGAACTCGCCCTGGGGTATTACCGCCAGTTCTTTGCGGAATAAAAAGCGCAGCATGGCCAATACTGTTATCCATGCCATGAATGTCATACCTCCCATGTGGATCAGGAAGGTATTAAAATCGATGCCCTTGGCGGAACCGATCATCAGGTTGGGCGGGTCACCGACCAGGGTTGCGACACCACCGGTATCAGACAATAAGGCCGCAGCCAGCAGGTACGGGATGGGTGTGACTTTCATGGCCCGCGCTATCAGGATAATCAGGGGACCAAAAATGACCACGGTGGTGACATTATCCAGCAACAGGGAAAGTACGGTTACAGCTGTACCCAGCATCGCCATCAACATGAATTGTCGGCCCTTGCTGATCTTGGCCATATAGTTGGCCATGGCTTCAAAGCCACCGGTAGGGATCATGATAGAAACGATGGCCATCATACAGCCCAACAGGAAAACGACGTTCCAGTCGATGGCATAAACCGCGAGTTTTGAGTCGTAAAAGCCGTAATACTGGCCCGCGATGATCATCATGATAGCACCCATCATTGCGAACTTGGCGCGATAGAAGCCGTGTAAAGTTTCTGTAAAGATGCCGACAAATGTGATTGTAAGGATGATTGCAGAAATCATCATTGAGTCGTTCATGACAAGTGTTTCTGTCATTTTTTATTATCTCCTGGTGGATTTAGTCTATAAGACCTATGAACGTATCCGCCTATTATGCACTGAACCATACATTTTTCTCAATTAAAGTAAGTCCCTGAGTTTGCATATTGCACATCCATAGATGCAATTTGGACATACTTGTTTTAGAATATATCTCTTAATTCGAATAGAGAGATATACTTCGCTGGAGTTTATGCAATATGAGTAGCTACTTATTTACTTCGGAATCTGTTTCCGAAGGCCATCCGGATAAAGTTGCCGACCAGATTTCTGATGCGGTCCTGGATGCCATTATCACGGAAGATCCCGCGGCCCGCGTGGCTTGTGAGACTTTCATCAAGACCGGTGTGGCCATTGTAGGTGGCGAGATCACCACTTCAGCCTGGGTGGATCTGGAAGAAATTATCCGCAAGGTGATCGTCAATATTGGTTATGACTCTTCAGAAGTCGGCTTTGATGGCCAAACTTGTGGCGTCATCAATATCATCGGCAAGCAGTCCAGCGATATCAACCAGGGCGTTAACCGTCAGTCGCAGGAAGAGCAGGGTGCAGGTGACCAGGGCCTGATGTTCGGCTATGCGTCCAATGAAACCGATGTGCTGATGCCGGCACCGATTTATTACGCGCATGAGCTGGTCAAGAAACAGGCCGAGGTGCGCCGCAATACCGTTGATGGAAAATTCCACTTACGTCCGGATGCCAAAAGCCAGGTGACTTTCCGTTACCAGGATAACAAACCGGTAGGTATCGATGCCGTTGTGCTTTCCACCCAGCACCACAGGGATTCCACCCAGGCGCAGATCAGGGAACTGGTGATGGAAGACATCATCAAGCCAGTATTGCCGGCGCACTGGTTGGACGAGAACACCAAGTATCACATTAACCCCACCGGCCGGTTTGAAATTGGCGGCCCGGTAGGTGATGCCGGCTTGACCGGACGAAAGATTATCGTTGATACCTATGGTGGTGTGGCGCGTCATGGTGGTGGTGCCTTCTCCGGAAAGGACCCATCCAAGGTGGATCGCTCCGCAGCTTATGCCGCGCGTTATGTGGCCAAGAATATCGTTGCTGCAGGCCTCGCAGACCGTATTGAGATCCAGGTTTCCTACGCCATCGGCGTGGCTGTGCCCACATCCATTGGTATTGATACCTTCGGCTCAGAAAAAATTCCGGCCGAGCGAATTGAGCAATTGGTGCGGGAACATTTTGACCTGACCCCATACGGCATCATCACGGCGCTTGACCTGATCAAGCCTATTTACACACCGCTGGCGGCTTATGGCCACATGGGAAGGGAAGATTTGAACGTCAGTTGGGAAAAGACTGACATGGCAGCCGAATTGCGCGAAGCAGCCGGCCTGTAAGCAAAAGGAACAAAGAAATGAATGCAGTAATTGAAGAAATAAATTCACAGAATTATTACGTTGCCGATATCGGGCAAGCCGGCTTTGGCCGTAAGGAAATGAACATTGCTGAAACTGAAATGCCCGGTTTGATGGCGATACGTGAAGAATATGGTGATGCGCAACCGCTCAAAGGCGCCCGCATTGCAGGCAGCCTGCACATGACTATCCAGACCGCGGTGCTGATTGAATCACTCAAGGCGCTGGGTGCTGAAGTCCGCTGGGCTTCGTGCAATATCTATTCAACGCAGGATCATGCAGCTGCCGCGATAGCCGCGGGTGGCACCCCTGTATTTGCTTTCAAAGGTGAAAACCTGGATGAATACTGGGAATTTACCCACCGTATTTTTGATTGGGGTAACGGTGAGGGTGATGAAAATTTCGCCAATATGATTCTTGATGATGGTGGCGATGCCACTTTGTTGTTGTACTTGGGTGCACAGGCCGAGCAGGATCCGTCAATACTGGATAATCCAGATAGCGAAGAACAGGTATGTTTGTTCAATGCAATCAAAAAACGGCTGGATACCCGTCATGGCTGGTATGCAAAAGCACTCTCAAAAATTCAGGGCGTGACCGAGGAAACCACCACCGGTGTGAAGCGTCTTTACGAAATGGCAAAAGAAGGTACATTGCCTTTTCCCGCCATTAACGTGAATGATTCGGTAACCAAATCAAAATTCGATAATCTTTACGGTTGTCGCGAATCACTGGTTGATGGCATCAAGCGCGCCACCGATGTGATGATCGCTGGCAAGACCGCTGTGGTTGCGGGCTATGGTGATGTGGGCAAGGGTTGTGCGCAATCCCTGCGCGGACTTGGTGCGACTGTATGGGTCACGGAAATTGATCCGATTTGTGCATTGCAGGCTGCCATGGAAGGTTACCGTGTTGTGACCATGGAAGATGTGGCAGACAAGGCCGATATCTTTGTCACAGCCACCGGAAATTACAATGTACTGACCCATGATCACATGGCGGCCATGAAAGACCAGTCCATTGTTTGTAATATCGGTCACTTCGACAATGAAATTGATGTGGCCAGCCTCAAGCAATACGAGTGGGATAACATCAAACCGCAGGTAGATCACATTATTTTCCCGGACGGTAAACGTATTATTCTGCTGGCAGAAGGTCGCCTGGTGAACCTGGGTTGTGCTACTGGCCACCCGAGTTTTGTGATGTCGAATTCTTTTACCAACCAGGTGTTGGCTCAGATCGAGCTATGGAAGAATCCGGGTCAGTACAAGAATGATGTCTATGTCCTGCCCAAGCATCTTGACGAGAAAGTTGCGCGCCTGCACTTGCAGCGTATCGGCGTCAACCTGACCCGTCTGACCGATGTGCAGGCGGCTTATATCAGCGTGGATGCTGATGGCCCCTACAAGCCGGATCATTACCGCTATTAGCTGGGAACCCGCATATCGCACCAATATACCGGTTCTGGCTTGTCCAGTTGCGACTGGACATTGGCACGATATGCGGGTTAAGCGGACTAGCTGGCCCGTATCGGCATCATTATGGTAAGAGCAAACGTGCCCATTTCCTTTGAGTTTTTCCCGCCACGTTCGGATGAGCAAAGGCTGGTGCTGGAGTCTACCTGGCAAAAGCTCTCGCGGCTGAATCCACGCTACCTGTCCGTAACATTCGGCGCGGGTGGATCCACGTTGGAAGCGACCTTGCAAACGGTTACTGATCTGCTGGAGCGCTCCGGTGTACCCGTGGCGCCACATATCTCTTGCATGGTTAAAGACAGCGACATGCTTGTCCGCTTGCTGGAGTCCTACAAGGAAGCGGGTGTTGAGCGCCTGGTAGTTTTGCGTGGCGACCGGCCCGAAGGTATCAGTGGGCCGGGTCCGTTCCAGTACGCCAGTGATTTGGTGAGATTTGTTCAGCAATCATTTCCGGATGAGTTTCATATCGAGGTGGCCTGTTACCCGGAGTTTCACCCGGAATCAGCATCGCCGGAAACCGAGTTCAAATACTTCAAAGAAAAAATTGATGCCGGCGCTGATGGCGCCACCACGCAGTATTTCTACAATACGGATTGTTATTTTCAGTTTCTGGACGACTGTGGGCGTCACGGAATTGATGTCCCGATCACCCCCGGCGTCATGCCGATTACAAATTATGAAAGCCTGGTAAGGTTTTCAGCCATGTGCGGAACTGAAATCCCACGCTGGATACGTAAGCGCATGGAAGCTTATGGTGATGATGGCGCATCCATCCGGGAGTTTGGTCTGGATGTTGTAACAAAACTATGCGAGCGCCTGCTTCTTGGTGGTGCGCCTGGTTTGCACATCTATACGCTGAACCGTGCTAATGCGACGATGCGCCTGTGGCAACGTCTAAACCACCTTTAAAGAGCAAATTTTCCGCAGATTACGCAGATTACGCAGATTATTTCCGGGTAAAGTTAAATATTGTGCTTCTTTCGGCTGAGTGAGTTCAGAGTATTTTTCAAGCTCTTGCTCTTGAAATCTGCGTAATCTGCGGATAAAACAATTACCAACCTAAATCAATGCTCCACGTTCCCTATCAAAGCACCTTCAGGTTCGCCTTCTTCTCGATAAATTAAAATTCTCGTCTCGCCATCGGTATCAATGCTGGCGCGGTACATGCCTTCGGAATTAAATGGCGTGGTGATATTGCCCGCCTGATCCATGGCAATAACGCCGCCTTCGCCTTTGGCCTTGACCAGGATGTCATTGACCACAGTATCTGCAGCATCTTCGAGAGACGCTCCGAGCTCAACCCTGTTGCAGATGTTATAGGCCACCACGTAGCGGATAAAGAACTCACCATGGCCGGTTGCACTGACTGCACAGCTGGCATTGTTGGCATAGGTGCCTGCGCCGATGATGGGTGAGTCACCCACCCGTCCCCAACGTTTATTGGAGGTTCCACCGGTGGATGTGCCGGCAGCGAGATTGCCGTCTTTATCGAGGGCCACAGCACCCACGGTGGAAAACCATTGATCGTGCTGATCTTCCACTGAGTTTGCTTGGTGTGCGGTCTCTTTAGCCTTGATGCGTTGTAGTTGTTGCCAACGGAAATCAGTGTGGAAATAGGCCGGGTCCATCATCTCAAAGCCTTGTTGACGGGCAAATTCCTCTGCACCATCACCCATCAACATGACGTGTTCCGAATTGGTCATGACTTTCATGGCGAGATCGATCGGGTTTTTTATGTGGGAGACAGACGCAACCGCTCCGGCATTTAAACCTGCGCCTTCCATGATGGACGCATCCATTTCATTTTGACCTGCTGCATTGAATACTGCGCCTTTGCCGGCATTGAACAAGGGTGAGTCCTCCATCACATTGATGGCAGCAGTGACAGCATTGGTACTGGGTTCGCCAGCCAGTAGCGCTTTGTAGCCGGCCTTGATGGAAGCCGTCAGCACGGCGCGGATTTCAGCCTCTTTTTCATCGCTCATGCTGGCCCTGGTGATTGTTCCGGCGCCGCCGTGAATGACTATGGCCAGCTTTGAGTCTGCTGATACATTACTCATGCCGAGTATCCCGGTGATAATAATAATCTGGATGACTCTGATGATTGCTGTGGCAAATTGTTCATGCATGGTGTTTCCAGGGTTTGGCAAATTGCTTGAGATGACCGATTGATGTTGGCAATATCAGGCAGGCGGGTCAAGAGCGCAGTCCCGCCCAATACAGACCGGCATAAATCTTGGGATCCAGCATGACGCCTTCCGACTGGCGGGCTTCCAGCCACTCAACAGCATTCTTGACAGGCACAAGACGCACGGTGATGTCTTCATTGCCATCGCCGCCACCGGGGCCAATGCGTTGCAGACCACTGGCATAATAGATCGTGACCATTTCATCAGCCATGCCGGGGGTGCTTGGGCTGGTCAGTAACTCTTCCAGCGAAGCAGCACTGTAACCGGTTTCCTCGATCAATTCGCGGTTGGCAGCGATTTTGAAGTCCTCATCAAAGTCACCGTTATCTCCCACCAGTCCGGCCGGCAATTCCAGTACGCGGCTTTTGACCGGAATACGGTACTGTTCCACCAGCACCAGTTCGCCGGCGTCGGTTACCGGAACCAGCACGACAACACCGCTGGCGTTGGTGCGGTAGGCGTATTCCCAGTGGTCACGTTCTTTAAGACCAAGAAATCGACCTTTGTAATGAATTGTCTCGTTTTTAACCACAGAATTACCCGCTGCTCTGATAAACTGCGCCGATTGTATACTCACCGAACTTTTGACGGAACCAAAGTCTGCGTCGCCGTTCATACTGAGCGGAAATAAAAGGACAACCATGTTGAAAAAATCACTAATTACACTCTTGCTGGCAACCAGCCTCCTGCTGGGCAGTTTGCCATTGGCAGCCCAGACGGAAACTCCGGAAGAATTGCCAGACAACGTGCCCGCCCTGCTGGTCAAAGCCAATGCTGCTTACGCGGCGAAAGATTACATGACTTACCGCAAGGTACTGCAGCGTATAAGATCAATGCGGCCCAATAACAGCGAATACATGTACCAGTTGGTGATTGCCCATGCATTACTGGATGAGAAGCGCCAGGCCTATGACCTGATGTTGCGCATGCAACAGCACGGACTGGCCTATGACTTCACTAAAACTGACGACACCATGAACATCAGGAATACAGAGGTTTTTGACTACGTCAATGACCTGATGAAAATAGCCGGAGAGCCGAATGGCGAATCCGAACCTGCATTTACCCTGCCCGAAAGCGTGGTTTTCCCCGAATCCATAAGCTGGGATGAAAGCCGTCAGAAGTTTTTGATCGGCACCCTGGCCGAAGGCAGCATACTCGCAGTGGGTGAGGATGGTCAGGTCACTGAACTGCTCAAGGCCAGCGAGGAAAACGGAATGTGGGCAGTGTTTCGACATCCTGGTTGACCCGACGCGTAATCGTTTGTGGGTGAGTAGCGCGGCGGTGCCGGTGTTTTCCGGTTTTGATCCCATTGATAAAGGGCGCTCGGCCTTATTTGAATTCGACCTCAAAACGCTACAATTTATTCGCCGCTATCCGGTGCCCGTAGATGGTCGCCCCCACATCCTGGGAAGCATGGCGCTTGGTCCGGATGGAGATATATACATTGTGGATCGGGTTTTACCGATCGTATATAGCAAACCAGCGGGTAAACAAAAGCTCAAGGCTTTTCTGGCATCCAGGGAAATGATCAGCATGCGGGGTATTGCCTTGCAAGCAGATGGAAGTTTGATGTATGTGGCCGATCGTGAAATGGGTATATTGGTTGTTGACATTAAAGCTGGGCGCGTCGGCAGACTTGCAGTGCCTGAAACACTCAATATTGGTGGAATCGATGGGTTGTACTTGTGGAAAAATCACCTGATTGTTATTCAAAATGGCATCAAACCACAAAGAGTCATGCGACTTCAACTGGATTCAACCGGAACAAAAGCGACAGCGGTGAGGCCGCTGGCGGTTGCCCAGCCGGAATTCGATTACCCCAGTTTTGGCACAGTGAAGGGAGAAGACCTGTATTATTTTGCCAGCAGTCAATCGCTTGCCAGCGAAGGGCCGGCAAAGGCGGTTACCGTGCTTAGCACACCACTTGATTCCAGTGCGGACCTGGTTCAACCGGACATGCAGAGATTTATGCGGCAGCAGGCCAAAAAAGTTGAGAACCGGGCAAAGGAAGTGGAAAAGAACTAGCCCGTTAACAAACAGCGCCGCCTGAGCATTCCACCGAATTCCATCTCGTCAAAAAGGCGGTTAAGGCGGGCCTCGTCCAGCTCGCTACGGCTTACATCGGGGTTTTCAAGCGCTGACGGCACGCGGGTCTCAATAATCGTCAGGCGACGGGCCAGCTCTGCTGCATCCCGGTGTTCGCCCAGTTTTTTGTGTAGCGACTTGGCCCCCCGGATACTCAGATACTGAACTTCATCAAGCCGCTTCCAGATCGCATCCAGGTCATCAAAGTGGCTTAACAGCGCAGCAGCAGATTTTGGCCCTACGCCGGGGACACCGGGGATGTTGTCAACGGCATCGCCGGTCAGTGCGAGATAGTCTGCGATTTGCTCGGGAAACACACCGAATTTGTCCTTGATTTTCGCGTGACTGAGTTTTTTGTTGCGGGTGAAATCCCACCAGGTGTCGCTTTTTGTAACCAGTTGGGTGAGGTCTTTGTCACTGGTGATAATACATACCGGGATGGCCGCGATCCCGCCAGTGCACGGCCAGTGTGCCAATCAGGTCGTCGGCTTCATAGCGGTTGTCGGCAAAACAACTCAAACCCATGGACTCGGACACCTCCCTGGCCCACTTGAACTGACGTTTTAACTCTTCCGGCGCCGGATCACGGTTGGCTTTATATTCCGGGTAAATTTCATTGCGATAACTCTTGCTCAAGGGACTCATCAAAGGCTATGCCGATATGCTCGGCATTGGTCTGCTCAAGCAGGCTGCACAAAAAACCGGTAAAACCATAAACCGCATTGGTGGGTTCACCCGCCGAGTTGACGAATTCATCTGAAATAGAAAACCAGGCACGGAAAATGTAAATACTGGCATCTACGAGGTATACGGGTTGCAGGCTCATAACCGGGTCTCATGTTCACAGACCCTTAATCTTACACCAGCAACGGCTCACCTTGTTCAACCCGTCTGCGCAGCACGCTGTTTCGCGGGAAATGTGCCAGCAAGAATTCCATCTGGTCGGACAGGATCTGCCGTCCCTGCAGATAGACATATTCCGCGTGGGTGGGGCAAAACGGGATGGCGAGTAATTCCATACCGGCCTGTTCAGGCGTTCGGCCCGCCTTGTGATTATTGCAACGCTTGCAAGCGGTGACGACATTTACCCAGCGGTCCTGTCCGCCCTGGCTCAGCGGGTGAACATGATCGCGGGATAACAGGAACGCTGGAAACTGCTGGCCGCAGTAGAGGCACAGGCTCTGGTCGCGCCGGAACAGGGATTGGTTGCTTAAAGGCGGAACGTAATTTGCGCCAAACAGGTGTTTATGGGGGTGCTGGCCCTGGGTGGCAATAATGGCATCAACGCTGACGACACTCTGATGGCCGCTGAGTGCATTGATGCCGCCGTGGATCTGGTAAAGCATTTTTCCGAGAGAGTAACAGACCTGACCAAGCGTGATCAGCCTGACTGCTTCCTGGTACCCGACCCATTCCAATGGCATGCCGGATACATCTGTACGTAGAACTCGCTGCTGTAAATCCATAACCTCCCTTCTTGGAATCGGTTTTGAATACCTGCTAGCACATGATGTAGTGTCATTTCACATCAAAAAAACTCTATATGTTGTTGTATATCCTGTTTTGCGGGCTACCGCAAGCATAAATTTAAATCATACTTTGTATTCGTTAACATAGCCCCTGCCTGTTGATGCGAACCTGCGGTCTGTTACTGTTGTCAGAAGCACATCGTTTCTATCTGGAGTTGTTGTGAAAAAAGTTTTTCGCGGTTTATTTCTCTTCTTTGCCCTGGTATCAGGGACAGGTACTGCCCAGGCTGTTTTACCCGTGGCAGTAGATGGCGCACCACTGCCGTCACTTGCGCCGGTGCTCAAGGAAGTCACGCCTTCGGTGGTTAACGTTTACACACAAACCCGGGTACGGGTCCGCAGCCCCTTGCTGGACGATCCCCTTTTCAGACGGTTTTTCAATGTTCCCGATGTGCCCCGCGAACGCGTCTCGCAAAGCCTGGGATCCGGCGTCATTGTCGATGCTGAAAAGGGTTATGTGTTGACCAATAATCACGTCATAGCCGGTGCTGATGAGATTTCAGTCGGACTCAAGGATGGCCGCAGTCTTGAGGCGAAACTGATTGGTACTGATCCTGATACCGACCTGGCAGTTATCCAGATTCCGCCGGAAAATCTGACCGCCTTGCAGCTTGCCGATACCGACGAGTTACAAGTGGGTGATTTTGTAGTCGCTGTCGGTAACCCGTTCGGGCTGGGTCAGACGGTAACCTCCGGTATTGTCAGTGCCCTGGGGCGCACCGGTTTACGTGGCCTCGAATACCAAAACTTTATCCAGACCGATGCTTCCATCAACCCCGGTAACTCAGGTGGTGCGCTGATCAACTTGCGCGGTGAACTGGTGGGTATTAACAGCGCCATATTTACCCCCAGCGGAGGTAATGTCGGTATTGGTTTTGCCATCCCGGCCAGCATGGCCCGTTATGTGATGGATCAGTTGATTCAGTTTGGCGAGGTGCGTCGTGGAACCCTGGGGTTATTTGTGCAGAATCTGACCGCTGAACTGGCTGGTGCTTTTGCGGTGGAAGCAGGTGCTGGTGTGCTGGTGGCAGAGGTTGCCGCAGGCTCGGCGGCCGAGGACGCAGGTTTACAACCGGGTGACGTCATTGTCCGTATTGAAAATCGCGACATTAACAACGCACAGGATTTTCATAATGCCGAGGGCAGGTTGGCACTGGGCGAGTCGCTGCAGCTTGAATTTATGCGGGAAGGTAAAATTCATGATGCGTCGCTGGTCATCCAGTCTGTGCCGGTTTTAATTGGCGCCGAAGTGGATTTTCGCCTGAAAGGAGCTCGTTTTACCGGGCTGACCGCAAGACACAATCAGCAGAATCTTTCCGGTGTACTGCTGGATGAACTTACCCCAGGGCAGCCGTCTCGCCCGTGCGGGGACTTGCTGAGGGTGACATCATTACCGGTGTTAACCGCAAACGGGTTCATAACCTGGACGATTTCCAACAGGTGCTTGAAAAGAAACGCAGTAGCATCCTGTTACAAATTAGAAGAAGAGGCCGGGCCTACATCGTCCAAATTGAGTAGGAGCCACTCTCCGGGATACTGATGCAATTTGCGGGATAGACGTTACAATTGATGGTATTCCTTAAAGAGAGAAATTTTGATATGACTAGTCCCTTTACCAGCAGCGATAGTGGCTTACCACTTTATCCGGTTAATTCGGCCAGTTATGAGCAATGGCTGGCTAATTTGCCCGGGGCTTCAGCAGAAATGGCTGAAGGCAGCTGGTTTCCAGGCGAAGGCGGGTGAATTGTGTAGCCTGCCCGATAGCAATGGTGAATTGGAGGGCTTATGCTTTTGGTATGGCGGAGCAGGGCTGGTTGTATCAGCTAGCGGGGTTGCCGGCGAAACTTGCTGTGGGTAATTACCGACTGGTTTCAGATTGGGGCCCCGAGCAACGTTTGCAGGCCAGTCTTGGCTGGGGCCTGGCATGTTACCAGTTTGATTTGTATCGCGAGTCATCAAGAGAGATGCCGTCACTGGTGCTTGATGATGATATCGTCGTGGATGCAGAGCGTCTGTTGTCAGCACAATCGCTGGTACGTGATCTGGTTAATACCCCGACCGAAGACCTGGGGCCCGGCACAGCTTGCGGATGCCATGCAACTGGAGGCAGATCGGTTTGATGCCAGCATGTCGGTGATCCATGGTGTGGATCTGTTGACCAAAAACTTCCCCGCCATCCATATAGTTGGCCGGGCTTCCCACCGCGAACCGCGTTTGCTCAAAATGGAGTGGGGTGAAGAACACCACCCCTTGCTGGCGCTATGCGGCAAGGGTGTGTGTTTCGATACCGGCGGTCTGAACCTGAAACCCGGCGCCGGCATGGCGATGATGAAAAAGGACATGGGCGGCGCGGCGCATGTGCTGGCACTGGCCCGCCTGATCATGCAATCGCAGCTTCCCGTACGCTTGTTGGTGCTGATCCCCGCGGTGGAAAATTCCGTATCCGGAAACGCATACCGTCCGGGTGATGTGATTGCAACCCGCAAGGGCCTGAGTATCGAAATCGGCAATACCGATGCGGAGGGGCGTGTGGTACTGGCCGATGCACTGACCTACGCCTGTGAGTTTGAGCCTGATCTTGTAATAGACTTCGCCACCCTCACCGGCGCCGCGAGAATCGCACTGGGCACCGACCTGCCACCCATATTCAGCAACGATATTTCCATTGCTAATGAAATCACGGCAGCGGGTGAGCTTGAGGAAGACCCCTTATGGGTCATGCCGCTTTATCAGCCCTACAAAAAACTGCTGAAAAGCCCGATCGCAGACATGAACAACATCGGCAAAACCCCTTATGGTGGTTGCATTACAGCAGCCCTGTTCCTGGAATATTTTGTCACCCCGGAAACCGACTGGGTACACATCGATACCTGGGCCTGGAACCAGGGCTCCCGCCCCGGCAGGCCGGCAGGCGGCGAAGCAATCGGTCTCAGGGCCACGTTCCGTTACCTGCAAAAGCGGTATAGCTGAATAATTTTCTTTCAATCCCAATCAATCGCCCGGTGCAATGCTCTGAGAACTCATATTTCTATAAAAGTACAAAACTGGCGATGGCCACCCCGGACGTCACCAGGCTCAGCAATGTCACGTAGCTGATTCCGATGACAAAAAACTTGCCCAGGGTTAGCAACCAGCCCTGTTGGTAGACCACGCGTAATGAAATCAACAAATACAGTGGAATCCAGACGCTGATGGCAATGACCAGCCACTCGGTACCGGTCACTGCTGCCGGGTATCCATGCAAGTTTAAAAAGCTACCGGCCACATTGGCCAGCAACAGCACGATCAGGCTGACGAATATGAAAGAGTGGTTGTGCAGTGAGAAGATCAAGTGCTCGACATAATAACGTTTTGCGAACAGATACCAGAATTTAAAAAGCAAAGCCACTACCGGTAACAGTACGAACATGGTGGCAGGCAGAATCTCAAAAACCTTATCAACGAGCAGGTTGGGGTTTTCATTAATCTGCAGTGCCTTTTGCGGTGACCCTTCGATTTCGTCGTTGATTCGGTCGTTGATCCAATTCGGCAACCACTTGATATCTACCGGGTTGGTTTCGCGGTTCCAGGGTTCGTCATTGAAAGAAATGTCTTCTGATTTAAACCAGTCATCTTTCTTTTCTTTCTTGTTGGCTTCAGAGATTGCCTGATCGATGTTGATTTGTTCGCGTATGTCTGGCGGGATATTGCTGAGGGCATCTTCAACCATTTGCTGCTCCTCTTCAGCATCAGTCGTAATGTGGATGATACCGTTGTTATTTTCTACATCGCCTATCGTAATGGCATCACTTGAGAGAAAAGCTGCAAGCAGGAAAAACACGATGCTGGAGAAAATATACAGACGCATGGGCGGTGCATAGCGAAAGCGGCGACCATCCATGTAGTCCCTGGTCAATCGCCCCGGCTTGAACATGAGTGGTTTGATCGTACGCATAAAGCGGGAATCAAGATCCAGCAGGTCCTCCATCAGGTCCCTGAGCAGGGCCGGGAAAAAGCGCATGAAATTGCGATCGGGTTGGCCGCAGTAGTAGCAGAACGGGCCTTTCAGTTCGGTTCCGCAATTCAGGCAGTAGGCAGAGCCAGCCAGTTTTTTCACGGCCAGTGTCAGCGATGGATCGCCAACAGCAACCAGTGCCTGATTTTCCGGTTTGGAATCACTTGCTGCCTGCTGTTCAGAATTCATTTCGATACACCTTTGCCCGGGTTGATTCGTCCATGTTGTTGTCAGCCTCTTGTACTACAATGCGTGCTCACGCCAGATTGTAGCCAATGAATACTATAAGCATACATAAAAATCATACCGCCGAAATTTTGCGCACATTGCAATTGGCTATCCCGGTTATCGTGGGAATGGTCGCCAGCTTCAGCATGAATTTTGTCGATACGCTGATGGCCGGCAGGCTGCCTGACAAGGAAATATCCCTGGCGGCCATTGCTACCGGGGGCGCAATATGGTCGGCCGTGTTGATGTTTATTCTGGGTGTCCTGATGGCTTTGCAACCGGTTGTTGCGCACGTTGATGGCGCTGGTAAGCGATCGGAAGGTGGTGCTGCAGCACGCCAGGGCATGTGGATTGCTTTGGGGATGGCGTTTCCATTTGTATACGTTCTGCTATCAGGTGGAGGTTTGTTGCAATGGATGGCTGTTGACCCTGAAATCATTCCGACTGCCGTTCAATATATGAGTGCGCTCACCTGGGGTGCGCCGGCGGTTTGTTTGCTGCTCATGTTGCGCTTTTTCAGCGAGGGCAGTGGTTATACCAAACCAACCATGTATATGGGATTGCTCGGCATTATGCTGAATGTACCGCTCAACTATGTGCTGATGTTTGGTAAGCTGGGTTTACCGGAACTTGGTGCGCAGGGCTGTGGTTACGCCACTTCAATTGTGATCTGGGTGCAGCTTGCGGTGATGTTCTTTTATGTTCGCTGGGACAGCCACTTCAAGGATTTTGAATTATTTGCGCGTTGGGATTGGCCGCAGTGGGAGCCCATATCAAAGCTGCTCAGAATCGGTTTGCCGATTGGCGGGGCTATTTTCGTAGAAGGCAGCTTGTTTGTCGGGGCGGCGCTGCTTATTGCACGACTTGGCGCCTTGCCTGCATCGGCCCACCTGATTGCAATCAATTATTCTGCCCTGATGTTCATGATCCCCCTGGGTCTTGCCAGCGCGGTGACGACCCGTGTGGGTAATGCGCTTGGCAGGGGAGATCCGGCGGCGGCGCGTTATGCTGGTTTGATCGGTTTGTTCATTATGCTGTTCACACAAACGCTAAGTGCTTCTTCGATGTTGCTTTTCCCTGAATTTATTGTCCGGATTTATACCGAAGATGCAGCGATAACAACGATTGCAGTCGGGTTGCTGTTTTATTCTGCTATTTTTCAGTATGCCGATGGTATCCAGATATGTGCGGCGGGCGCACTGCGTGGCCTGAAGGACACCCTGGCGCCCATGTTCATCAATATAATTTCTTATTTACTCATCGGCTTGAGTGTCGGTTATTACCTGACTTTTAATAAAGCCATGGGTCCTGCTGGTATGTGGATCGGAATGATCGTGGGTCTGTCTTTTGGCGCGGTTTTGCTGTTGGCGCGGTTTTTGTTTAAAAGCGGCAAGTTGATTCGTTTGGCGAGCGAAGCTGAATAAAAAGTACAGTCATACTTACAAAAATGGCAGCGTCATCCCGGGTATTTACTACGCAAATTCCGGGATGACGCTGCCAGGTATTAAGTTTCCGTGCTGGTTTCAGCAGGCGTTTCCGGCGCAATGCGCTTTTTCAACTGCTCCAGTTCTGCTTCAATTTCCGGGTCGGTGGGCATTTCTTCCGCTGCCCATACATTGCTGACTTCCCCGCCCACTTCATAGGAACGAACACGTGCTTCGAGTCTTTCCACCTGTGATTGCAGGCGATCAAAACGGTTCATGGCGCGGCGGATTTTGCGTTCACCCGGTGAAAGTGCCTGCTCGGTATTTACAGCATGGCCCTTTCCAGTTGTGGTTTTACGCATCGTGATGTCTTTCAGTTTTGACTTGGCCTCAGTCAGTTTGTTCTTCAGCGTGGCCATGTCGAATTCAAGTTGTGTAATGCGGCTATCAAGGCTTTCGGATTCATCAACGGCGGATTGCAATGCCTGTTCAAGTTCAGCCTTGGCCTTTAGTGCCGTGCGGGCCAGATCATCGCGGCTGGTTTCCACGGACTTTTCCGCCCGCGCTGACCATTCTTCCATTTCGCGTCCAAAGCGTTCCTTCATTCGTTGCAGGTGGGCCTGTTCAGCCAGAAGATCGGCACTGGCGAGACGTGCATCTTCGGCGGCATCTTCCATATCACGGATGAGGGCCCGAAGGAGTTTTTCCGGGTCTTCTGCTTTCTCAAGCAGTGAATTGACGTTGGCGGCGATAACATAGCGTAGGCGAGAAAAAGATCCCATGGTTCAGTCTCCTGTTATTGAGTTGCTTGCCTAGGTAGATGCAGAATTCATGCCAGCTTGGTAATTCTATAAATAACATATACATATGATGCAGGCAGGTTAGTGAACCGGATGGAATGTGGTGTTTTTAGCAAACAGTTGGCCTTTTCGCCCTGCGGTGAACTGTGACCTTAGACCGATTGTGATTAACGGTCACTGTTCATACAATAACCGGCAGATATTCAAACAGGCGATACCATGGCTAACGAACGTTCTTTCCTGATCAAATTTGCACTCGGGGTTTGGCATTTTATTAATGGCAGTAGAAAAGTTTTTCTGAACCTGCTGTTTTTATTGTTTCTTTACTTCGTGTTTATCGCCTTTCAGGCACCGGATACTTTTCGTCTGAGGCCTGATTCCACACTTGTGATCCGCCCATACGGTAACGTTGTAGAACAGTACACGACGACGCCCCTGGATCGTGCGCTACAGGAGGCCACCGGTCAGGAGCGCTCCGAGACCCGTTTGCGTGACATGCTGGAAGCCATTCACCGTGCTGCTGGTGATAGCGATATCACCCAGCTTGTTATTGACCCGAACTACCTTGGGGGTATCGGTCTGGCTTCTTTAAAAGACCTTGAGCACGCTCTGGATGCTTTCAGGTCTACGGGCAAGTCGGTGATTGCAGTGGCGCAAAATCTTGGTCAGCAACAGTATTACCTGGCCTCTCTAGCTGATGAAGTCTGGCTCGATCCCAATGGAACGATCTGGATCGACGGCTATTCAAGCTACCGGCAGTTTTATCGTGAAGGGCTGGAAAAGCTGGCGGTTGAAATAAACCTGTTCCGGGTGGGCAAGTATAAATCTGCGATGGAGCCCTATATTCGCGATGATATGTCGGATGAAGCGAAGGAGGCCGGCAAATTCTGGTTGAGTAGTTTGTGGCAGCAATACCTGGAAGGGGTCGCTGAGCACCGGGGTTTGATTCTGCAGTCATTGCAGTCATCTATTGACGATCTACCCAACCAGATTGAAAAAGTAAGTGGCAATTTTGCCCAGTACTCCCTGGATCTTGGTCTTGTGGATCGCCTGATGACAGCGCCCGAGGCGCGTCAGGAGTTGGCCCGGCGTGGGACTCCCGACAAGGCCGGCGATAGTTACCGTGCGGTGGGTATGCAGGATTACCTGGATATCACCAAGCCATTGCCAAAGCTGGGTGGCGCCAAACGTATCGCTATCGTAGTAGCCGAAGGTGAAATTGTCAGGGGCCGCCACCCGGCCGGTCGGATCGGGTCCATATCCACGTCGGAGCAATTACGCCGAGCAGCCCGCGATGACAAGGTTGCAGCTGTTGTATTGCGCATCAATAGCCCGGGTGGTGAAGTTTTTGCCGCCGAGACTTTGCTGCTCGAAGTACAACAGGTCAGGGACGCCGGAAAGACAGTGGTTGTATCGATGGGTAATGTTGCCGCTTCAGGCGGTTACTGGATATCCATGGCTGCGGATGAGGTCTGGGCCAGCCCGGCGACCATCACAGGGTCGATCGGTGTGTTTGGAATGTTACCAACATTTGGTGAAACGCTGGCTAAAATCGGTGTTCATACCGACGGGTTTGGAACCACCGATATGGCTGGTAAGTTAAGACTGGATATGCCGCTGGATCCGGGTATTGCGCGCGTATTCCAGTCCAGTGTCGAGCGGACATACAGACAGTTTATCAAGCTGGTCAGTGTGGCCCGTGGAATTGACGATCTTGAAAAAGTAAACGAGTTGGCACAGGGTCGTGTGTGGACCGGAGAGCAGGCCCTTGAGCGCGGACTGATCGATAAAACCGGGACCTTCCAGGATGCCATCGAAGCCAGCGCTCGTATAGCAGGCCTGGGTGACAACTACCAGATTGAGTGGATCGAACCTGAAAAGTCAGCGCTTGATGAACTTCTCACCGACTTCATGGCTGCTGCTATTTCCCGCTTGAACCTATCCATCAGTACACCCGTCAGCCTGCCGGCAACCTGGTTGCAAAGCATGTTGGGCGACCTGCAATTTATCGTGATGCAGCAAGGCAAGTTCACCGTTGCTGCCCATTGTTTATGTGGTATCTAGGGAGCCTCTGAATAAGTATACGATGCCTCTGCGTGACCTGAAGCGCGCATCTGTAAGGCGCAGGTCGAAGGCCAAGGCTGGTTGCCTTGGTGAGGCCTGCAACGTTGCAGATGTGTGCTTCAGGTCGCGCCCTACGGGGCTTTCAGGCGACCCCAGGCTCTGCGTTATCATTTTTTGGCGTGCAACCAGCATGCCTTCAAAAAGATGCCTTGATCCTGGAATCGCCTGAAAGCCAGAGGCACCGTATACTTGTTCAGAGGTTCCCTAGGTACGAACGGCTGTGTTATTAATGATTTTGGGTCGGATCCGGCAGGCCGGAATGTAATTTCCAGCGTTCGGTTTCCTCGTTGTATTTCCAGTATTGTTCATCAATGATACTGCGCTCAACCGCCTGGTTCTTGTTGAACATACGGATCTCAACAACCTGAATGAGACCCTTGCCCTCATCGATTGGTGCAGATGAGCGCACCATATACTGAGTGACACGAAACAGCCTTAAACGGTCAAGATCCAGCCGTGTTATGGGATGTTCCTCCTGGTATTCCATGGATACGAAATCAATCGCAGCATCCCATTGGGCCCAGCGCACAATAGTCTCGTATTGTTTCAGAGTTTCAGAGAGGTCTTTGTCCTCTTTTGTTTTTGGGCAGCCTGCGAGCAGGGTGGCCAGACTAAGCAAAAGTATGGTGCGCAGAATCAATTTCATGTTTTCAGTTCCTGGGGCCAAGGTTTCCCGTTACCAGGAACGGAACGGGTTGATGGCAGATAATCCGTGTACTTTATCAGTTGTTTGTCTTTTCTTCACATGCGCCGGGTGTGCTACGGGGAACCCCGGCACCGCGGGCCATGCATGCATTACCATAGGTTTTACCATCACAGCCGCAAACCGGATCGTATTGCATCGTACAGGCGATAGGCTCTGTGGGTTGCACGACCTCGCATTTCTCAGCTTTAACAGTCTCGTCCGATGTTGCATTGCAAGCACTCAGCAGGATTAACGCTGCAGCAAGGGCGACAACATTTTTCAACAAGTACTTATACATAAAACCTGCTCCAGGCGATGCTCAGCCAGACAATTGCAATCAGGATCAGGCAGAACATGACAGCTGAGGAAGCCATGTCCTTGGCCCTGCCGGATAGTATATGACGTTCCTCACCAATACGGTCAACTACGTTTTCAATGGCGCTATTAAGTATTTCGACGATGAGCAACAGAAATAGTGGCATGATCAGTAATAACCATTCAACAACTGTTTGTGCCAGCCAGAAAGACAATAGCAATAACAACGCTGATGCGACGGAATCCTGTCTGAAGGCCGATTCAAACCGCCAGGCATCGCGTACTCCATGCAGAGAATTTTTTGTGGCAGCAATGATTCTTGCAATACCGCTTAATCCGGACTTCATGCAAAGTGCCTCTGTCGCCATGCTGCCTGCCAGTGTAACAAATGGATTGTAATTTTCATGATGGTATTATGCGTAAGCCTGACGGTAACAACAATCTACTAAAGGAAATAGTGTGCTCAAAATCGCATCATGGAATGTCAATTCACTGAATGTTCGCCTGCCACATGTCCTTGCCTGGTGTGATGTCGCCCGGCCTGACATCCTGGCATTGCAGGAAACCAAGCTGACAGATGATCGTTTTCCGGTTGATGAACTGCATGATGCCGGTTATCACAGCGTATATTCGGGGCAGAAGACCTATAACGGCGTCGCCATACTCAGTCGTGAACCGGCCACCGATATTGTTACCGATATCGATGGGTTGGATGACCCGCAACGGCGTATTCTGGGTGCAACCATTGGCGATGTACGTATCCTGGATCTATATGTTGTCAATGGCTCGGAGGTGGGTTCAGAGAAATTCGCCTACAAAATGCATTGGCTGGAGCAGGTGACAGCCTGGATTGCAGCCGAAATGCAGCGCCATGACAAGGTCATCGTGCTGGGTGATTTCAATATCGCACCGGATGACCGTGATGTGCACGACCCGGAATCCTGGAACGGGAAAATTCTTTGCAGTCCGCCTGAGCGTGAAGCATTGCAGCGGATACTTGATCTGGGTCTATCGGACACCTTCAGGCAGTTCGAACAGGAAGAGAAAATCTGGAGCTGGTGGGATTACCGCATGGCGTCTTTCAGACGCAATATGGGTCTGCGGATAGACCTGGTATTGGCATCAGCAGCGCTGGCAAAGGTTTGCAGCGCTGCTTATGTCGATAAAGAACCCCGTCGCCAGGAACGGCCTTCCGATCACGCCCCGGCGATAGCAGAATTTTCCTAGTCCATGAATTGTACCGGTGAAATTTACGGGCTCTATTTATAATCGCTGTACGTTGGGACGGATTGGTCAATTTCCTTTGCCCATGCATTGATTCCGCCGACAACATTGCTGGTATTACTGAAGCCCTGTTTACGGAAATGCTCGGCTGCTACCTGGCTGCGATTGCCAACGTGGCAAATAAATGCCAGTGCCGTATCTTTTGGCATGGCTTCTATTTCCTGCATGGTGCCACCATCCATTGGCTTGGCTGCCTCCAGCGACGCCAGCTTCCGCTCTTCGCTACCGCGCACATCGATCAAGATCACACTATCGTTGTCGAGATTGGTTTTCAGGTCGGCTACGCTCATCTGGTTAACCGGCTTGGGTGCCTGGGGAATATTGATGGTCAGGCCTTCGCCCTGCATGGTTGTTACCCAGTCGATGACCACGCCACGCGCACGTTGAGCAGAGGCCAGGTCGAATAACAATGTAATACCGTTGGCTTCAACCTTGATTTCGTGTCCCTCAGCCGGTGCCAGGTTGAATTGTGACTGCCAGTTGGCATCAATGGCGAAATGAAGACCAATGCCTTCGTGGCCCTGCATCGATTCACGAATTTTCTCCGCTGCAGCATCGCTGATAGTCACTTCAGGTGGTGTCCGGTCCGGAGGTTCGACACCCAGCATATCGTGCAGTTCGTTGCTGTTGAACATGGCAGTGACGATATCGCAACCACCTACCAGTTCGCCGTCGATGTACAGTTGTGGGATCGTTGGCCAGTTGCCGTAGATCTTGATACCTTCGCGCACTTCCTCGTCTTCCAGTACGTTTACGCTGGCATAGTCATTGAGGACGGAATCCAGCAGGCCTATGGTCTTTGGATGAAAAGCCGCACTGGGGGGCTTGCGGTGTACCTTTCATGAAAAGAACCACACGGTTCTGTTGTATCAGGCCTTCAATTTTCTCGCGGGTTTCGTCACTCAGAGTAGTGGTGCTTTCACTAGAAGTCATGTTTGCGGATTTCCGTATGTGTTCAACTGATAAATTTTAAGATGAGGAATAACATGGGGTGTCAGAAGCGGAGTATCAAGTTCTGTCAGGTAGCGGCCTCAAACTCTTCACCATAATCAATGGTGATTTCCTCACCCGGGCTGATATCGCGGATCGCGTATAAATCAAGGCCATCCATCTCGCCGTTGGGCTGTTTTGCGTGATTTAAAAAACGCAGTTCGTTGATACCGTCATAGCCGATCCATTCTTCTCCGGTCTCCTCATCTTGCCCGGCTTCAACCCATAACACATGCATGCCATTTTCCCGGGTTTGTGGTCCATCATAATGTCCGATCCAGGTATCTGCCGGAATGTTGTGGCGCGCAAATAACCCACGACCATGAACCGGAGAGTCGGCGACAAAAAACAGACTATTGGTATCGTAATCAGGCATTTACCAGGCGGGTCCAGTGTAGTGTCACACGTATATTGTAGGGTTCAGCGGGTCGTGAAGCAGTTGACCGCAAGGCGTGCTTTGCCGGTAATGGCGCGTCCTTGCCAAGAAGCGCAACACAGCGGACGGCTGCTTCACGGCCCGCCCGAAGGGAGCTACCCTGATGCTCCAATACGGCGTTGCAGTCCTTGCAAAGGACAAGCCATTCCCTGCGGACTGCGCCTTGTCTTGGAACAACAGGGTAGCTCTGAACCCTACAATATACGTGTGACACTACACTAGCCGGACAGGCATTCCGAAATGAGCTGGCGTGAGTTCTCGTCGTAACAAATACGACCGGGATAGGCGACATCCCCACTGTAGCCTTGCTCACGAATGAACTGGTGCAGGTCGTTTAGGCCATTGGGCTGCAGGGGGTAGAAATTCATTTGTCGATTTCCGCTGACCACCGTTATCGCGATGGTCCCCAACTCAATGACACTGTGTTCGGTCACCGGCAGTGCCGATGCCCCGGGTGTCACGGTGGACTCCTCCAGCAGAAATGAATCCTTAAGCTCGGCATCTTCAAGACCTGGCAGATGCTGGCATACCTTGACGCCATGGGCGGTGAGCATGGTCAGGTAGCGGCGGTATTCCTGTGTCCATTCGGCGTAAGCGGCCTGTAACTGCTGGTCATTCGCCGGCTTGCCCACGCCGTTACCATATTGTGCCCACCAGTCAAACGATTCAAAATAGCTGTGTACGGCACCATCCTGCCACTTGAATTTGAGTCCCCCGTCAGTGCTGACCTCCAGTGCATCAGCAGGCGGAGTCATGGCTGCATCCAGCAATTCCCATAGCTGCAGGAAACCATAATGCTTCAATTGCAGGTGCAACAGGGCATTCAGGTCAGTGATGGTCATGAATCGAGCGTGGTTGACAGAAACTTTGAAGTGGGCTTCCAACCCTTTTGCCGAGTGTGCTGAGAGCTGTCCCGACTCAATAAAACGGTGTTCCATTTCCTGGGCCAGTCCATCAACATCTTCTGTTGGGCCGCTGACCAGTATTGGTAGTATTTGCAGCAGGCCCAGCGGGATGTTTTCGAAGGGTTGTAAATCCGGCAATGGCATTTGCCCATTGCTTGCGCCAATACTCAATAAACGTGGCTGGAAATCGTCACCGGGGCTGGCGGATTGCTGCAGCGATTTGAGCGCACTAAATACCGGTAGCTGCGGACGCAATACCTGAGTTTGATCAAACAGGGCGCCAGCCATGCTCAATGCGCAACGGTTGATAGCCGGAAACATGCTGGTCAGATCTGTTGCGATATGGGCCAGTACCTGCTCCGCCGCAGTACGGTCCAGCAAAGCCGGCCGACTGGCATTTTCGCCATGATAGCGGGTAGGGTCAGTCTCTATGCCTACCAGGATAAATCGATGCTGGATCATCGCCATGTAGTTTGGTGTCTCCCCCTCAGAAATTCGTTTGTGACCGATAGATATTGCTGCCGGACCAGGGCCTGTCAGAACAGCGAAAATGGTGACTTGGTTTTATTTTCGTTGCCATGGCCTTTGCGTCTGCGGCGCATACGGGAGTGTAATTGCTGACGCCGTTCTTCCAGCCAGTCGGACTTTTGCAGTGCAGGTGCATCATCACCGCGGCGGCCAGCCCCGGCAGCACGGAATACGACAAACTCCCTGTAAGCCTGGACTTCATGTTCAATCTCTTTGCAGACAATTTCAATCATGATGGCATCATCGAGGAATCCGAGTCCCGGAGTATCGTCGGGTATCAGGTCTTCCGGTTCGGCAAAATAGGACAATGCAGCAAGTACACGTTCGCGGTCGTCTTCAATCAGGCCCCAACCCTCATCCACGAGCATGGCGATCAGTGTTTCCAGCTGGCTCATCCGGTCGCGAATAAAATCTGTCGCATCAGACCGGTTGACCTGCGTCAGCAATTGTTTCGCGCTATCGATGATTTGTTGCTGGGAAATGCCTTTTGTATTTTCACGTGCACGTTGCATGACCTCGTAAAAATGGTCCAGATCAGACTGGCTAAGATCAAAACTGATGCGTAAAGACATGGACCAACTCCTGACGGTTATAATTCTACTTTATAGACTAACTGCCACACTGGCGAGGGTCAACCTGCTGATAAATCAGTGTTTCCCGATTAACGGAAATATCCTGGTCGTCCAGGTAAGGGGTAGATATGCCCCTCATGCTGAAAACGCATGGTGCTATCTTCCTTGCTTGCGACCGAACCTTTCAAAGAGTAGGGCAGGCTTTTCACATCACCGTTTTCCAGTGTATCAAGCAGGTCACGACTGGATTGGCTTTCTTTGATCTCCACTGACCAGGTTTCAGTGCCATTGGCAATAATGTTGGTTTCAGCCGGGCCTTGATAGGTAAACAGTTCTTCATCATCGACCGACAGGCTGACGTCGATGCTCTCGATATCAAGTGGAACACCATTGATGTTTCGCATGCTCACCTGCAAGGTGATGTTGTTGTCCTGGTGGCTCAATTCGGTCATGCGTACCAACGGTGATTCGCCGCGTATGATTTTTGTTCCGCAAGCTGTACATAGCATGATGGCCAATACTGTCAGGCTGAATCTCAAATGTTTTGCATGGAGGTGTTTGCTAGGTTTCATTGGTTTTCACTTCATCATAAAGGTGACATTTTACGCAATGCGGCCCCAAAGCGTGTTGGTTTTTATGTTGGATATCGTGGTTGGCAGGTTCAAGGCGTTCGCAAATGGGCAGTTTGTCCGGACAATTGCCCGCAAAAAGACAAGTTGATGTGTTGTCTGTGCTGGAACGTCCACGGTCCAGGCGCCATGAACCACCCGCAGCGCCCAGTGGTCCTTTGGCACGGGCAAAAGACAGTAGGGCGCGGCTGTAAGGGTGCGCGGGTTTGCTGAAGAATGTGTCTGCCGGTGATTGCTCAAGCAACTGACCCCGGTACATGACCGCAATATCATCCGCGATCTGCCGGATTACTGCCAAATCATGTGAAATAAACAGGAAGGTGATGCCGTGTTCTTTCTGCAGGGTCTGAATCAATTGCAGAATTTGTGCCTGTATGGATACATCCAGCGAAGAAACCGCCTCGTCTGCAATCAGCAGCTCTGGGTTGGTGACCAGTGCTCTGGCAATGGCGATACGTTGCTGCTGTCCGGTTGAGAATTGGTGCGGGTAGCGTCGTAATACATCCGGGTCGAGACCGACGGTCTGTAAGGTTTGCCGGATCTTTTCATGTCTGTGATTCATGTCGCCGATGGCAAAATGTTCCAGGGGTTCCAGCAGTGTCTGCTCCACGCTACGCCGGGGACTCAGGGATGCAGAGGGTTCCTGGAAGACGAGTTGAATGCGTTGTCGGGTTGCCATCAGTTGCCGTGAACCCATCCGGAAAATATCCTCACCCCTGAACAGGATTTCACCTGAGTCCGGCTCCAGCAGACGCATGATGGCGCGTGCAATACTGCTTTTCCCTGAGCCGGATGCACCCACCAGCCCAAGTGTTTTACCGGCTGCAATACTGAAACTGACGTGCTCGGCAGCCACCTGTTCCTTTTGGTGGAAACTCAGGGAAAGCTTGCGGACTTCAAGTAATGGCGGTTTGGTTTGCTGCGTGGATTTATTCATTACAAAGGCCTGAAACAGGCTACAGCACTGCCATTATCTGAATCAAATTGAGGAACCGAATGCTGGCATTGGGGTTCAACCCTGTTGCAGCGGGCGGCAAAGTGGCAGCCTGGCGGCAAGTCGGTCGAATTTGGCACCTGGCCGGGTATCGCATTAATAGCAGCTGGGCGGTGGGCGCTGATTTGGGGAATACAGGACAGCAAACCTGCGCTATAGGGGTGCCGGGCATGCGAAAACAGGCTTTGGCAATCTGTTTTTTCCAGCAGGCGGCCGCAATACATGACCATCACATTTCGGCAGCTTTGCCTGACGATACTCAGATCGTGGCTGATGAATAGAATGGCCGTCTGGTATTGTGTTTGCAGTTGTTGCAGTTGTTGTAGAATCAACGATCTGGTACTGCTGTCGAGTGCGGTGGTGGGCTCATCAGCAATAATTACCGCCGGTTTACAAATTGTTGCCATGGCGATCATGGCCAGTTGGCGCATGCCGCCGGACAATTGATGGGGGTAGGCAGCGGCGATGTCCCCTGCCTGGTTAAAGCCGACAGACTCAAGTGAGTCCAGCATTGCCTGGCGGATGTTTTGTTTGTTACCCCCGGTGTGGTGCCGGTACACGGCACTGATTTGCTGTCCCACTGTAAATACTGGATCAAGCGCGGTACCGGGTTGCTGAAAAATCATGGCAATGTCCCGGCCGAGAACTGCACGTCTTTGTACCGCATTCAATGTGGAAATATCCGTACCATTAATTTCGATACCATCGGACCTGAGGCTTACACCGGTTACCGGCAGCAGGCCAAGAATGGCCAGTGCGGTCATGGATTTTCCGCAGCCGGATTCTCCTACAAGCCCGGTAGCCTCTCCCGCGTTGATACTGAAGCTGATGTTGTCCACGACCTTTCTGCGGGCGAATTTGGTTTCAAACCAGACACTGAGATTTTTGACTTTGAGAGCAGGTTTACTCATGCGATGGCCCTGCGCGTGTCCAGCGCATCCTGCATGGCATCGGCCAGCAGGTTAAAACCCATGAGCAGGATAAAAAGTGAAGTGCCCGCTGCAATAAAATTCCCGAAATGACCAGCCAGTACTTCCTGTGAGCTTTCCGCCAGCATCAGGCCCCAGCTAACCCCGTCCTGAATACCAAGACCCAGAAAACTCAGTATGACTTCAGTGTTGATTGCAGCCACAAATACGATGGAAGCCTGCACCAGCAGAATGTGGACTGTGTTTGGTAACACGTGGCGGAATACGGTCTTGAGCCCCGGCAGGCCGATGGCGCGGGCGGCCTCAACAAATCCCCGTTGTTTGAGGCGAATTACTTCACCGCGGATGATGCGGGCCGTGGTTGTCCAGAAAGTCACAATCATGGCCAGGTGCATGGCCCAGGGAGTTCCCTGCAGGGCGAAAGCGATCGCTGCAGCAAACAGGTAAAAGGGGATTGAGTCCAGTACACCCATTAGCCACAAAATGATTTCATCCACCCAGCTATGGCTATACCAACCGGACAGGGCACCCATTACAGCACCCAGTATGGTGGAGCAGAGGGTTACGATCAGGCCAACCTCGAATGCGGTGGCTGTGCCGAATAGTGTGCGTTGCAGGATGTCCTGGCCTAAAAGGTTGGTGCCAAACCAGTGAGTGCTACTTGCGCTTTCCCAGCTGTTGCCACTGACCTCTGACCAGGTCTGGCCGAGCAAGCCACTCCAGACGCAAATAGCGATAACGGCAAAAAGAATAACTACCAGCAATCCACCCATGCCATAGCGGTCCGACTTCAATCGTTGCCATGCGGATGTCATCATGATTTTGCGACCCTTGGGTCGACCACACTGTAGAGCATGTCATTTATCATCAATGCCAGCACAAACAGCACACCGGTCAGGCCGATCACCGCTTTGAGCACGGGTTGGTCACCACTGGTAATCGCATTAAAGGTCACCAGGCCTATACCGGGAATTCCGAAATAACTTTCCAGTAGCAGACTGCCTGAAATCACCACAAATGGCACCGAAAACATTATCCGGGTCAGTACCGGAATCAGACTGTTTTTAAGAACATGTTTAAATAATATCTCTATGGGCCTGCTGCCGTAGGCTTGCAAGGTCCGGATATGGTCACGCTCTATCTCTTCCGCCATGATAGCGCGGTAGAAACGCGTGTTGTAACCCAGCGTTACCAGTACCAGCGCTGTCGTAGGTACTGTTACGTAATATAGGTAAGAGCCCAGGTCGTGGACCTGCCAGCCACGAACGGGAAATAGATTGAAGCCATAGGGTGTGCATAGCAATATCTGTAAGCCTATGATAATAACCAGGAAACTGATACTCATGCCCGCCACAGATGCACTCATGACCAGCTTGTCCAGCCATTTTCCGCGGTACCATGCGGCCAGTAGACCGAGTGCCAGGCCGAGTAGATTGCCCAGCACAAAGCCGGGCAGGACCAGTGCCAGTGAAATGGGCAGGGTGCGGATAAGGATCGAGGAGACTGGTTCGCCATTGGAATCTGACAGTCCCAGGTCCAGTGTGAGCAGTTGCTTGAGGTAATCACCATACCGAAGCAGGAAAGGCCGGTCGTAACCCAGGGCATGCCGGACTTCGCTAATTTGTTCAGCAGTTGGATTTTTGCCAAGCAACTCGTAGGTCTTGTCGGGGCCAAAGTAGACCATCAGCAGAAAACTGATAAACGTCACGCCCAGCAGCAGTGCGATTCCATGCAACAGGCTACGGGTTATATAGGATCCTTTCATGGGGCAGAGCTTGCAGGATCTGCGAGGTCAACGAAACGCATAAAATAGCCGCCAAGGAATGAGCGGTCCGGTTTCATGATGAATTTTTTATCCCACAGAAACAGTAAGGTTCGTGAAATACCGGTAATACTTACGCAATCATCCATCAATAATTGATTCATCTCACGGTAAATCAAGGTTCTCTCAGGTGATTCATTCAGGGTGGCGCTGGCCTCATACAGGCGGTTGTAATCTGGATTATTGTAATTAGCCGAATTGGAGCCGGGCGAGGCATTGGGCCCGTAGTACAGTGCCATCAGGTTTTCGACATCCGGGTAATCCATCGTCCAGCTGCTATTGATCAAGGGAATCTTGCCCTGCGAATAGGCCCGTTGATAATCACCGTAAGTGGCGAATATCATCGGGCGAATCTTGTTGGCCGGGTAACCGGCGTCCATCATGAAATTGCGGAACTGTTCGAAGACCTGTCGTTCGGTTACGCTGTTGGTAAAGCCGTATTCAAGTGTTGGCAGAGTGTTTTTATCCCAGCCATTTGCCTGCAACAGCGCCCTGGCACCGGGCAGGTCATGCCGGATGTATACGGTGTCGCCTTCAGGATCGTATTCGGGCACAGAAGGCGGGATAATGCCGGGAAATACCTGGCCGATGTCGTAAAAGAATATCTCGTTAGTTTTTTTCCAGTCGAAGGCCTTAACCATCGCGCAGCGCAGCGCACGGTTACGGCTGTTTTGTTCAGGGTCGGGGTGATAACCAATGCGCTCATCAGCCATATTAAAATTGGTATAGATGAAACCGGCTTCTGGTGATGCTTCAAAATAATACATAGCATCGTATTGCGGATTCAGGGCCAGCGGCTCGTGCCGACCCAGGATGACGTCAAACTGGCTTACCGGAACCTTGATGAAATGTATTTCGCCTGCCGAGAAAGCATTCCAGCGGGCCGCGCCTCCCTTGATAAATTCGATTTCCAGCTGATCGACAAATGGTGGGCTCTTTCCCTGCAGGGTTTTCAGGTCTGGAATTGAATGTTTTGCAGGGTCATAGCCTTCATCTGTCAGGTCGAATGGCTCCTGGCGGAAGTCCGGATTTTTAGTCATTACCACGCGGGTGCTATCGCGACTGGCCAGCTTGAATGGGCCGGATCCCACCGGGTGACTGGAAAACATCTGTCCGTACTTTTCCACTGCCTCTCTGGGTACGATCGCCGCATAACCCTGTGTGAGGGTATGCACCAACTGCGGGAATGGTCGTGTCAGGGTGATTTGCACCGTGTGGTCATCCAGTGCGCGCAGGCCGGTGATTTCCTTGTCATAGTCGGAGCCTTTCTTTTTCCAAAGATCCAGACCTTCAATCCGGTTTTGCCATAACCACGCGCCCTGGGCGCGGGTACCAGGATCAAAATGCCGCTTGATGGAATATACAAAATCCCGGGCGTTCACCTCCCGACCAACGCCACCCGTGAAGGCCGGGTCATCAGAGAAATAAACACCCTTTTTAATCCGTATCGTCACCGTTAAACCATCTTCAGAAACTTCGGGCATGGCCGCAGCCAGGTTGGGCTGTAACTGGTATGGGCGGGCGAGGTATTTGTAGCGATAAAGGGTGTCATAAAGGTTTACCACGACATAAAGGGCATAGATGGACGCCGCCTGCGCGGGGTCGAGTGAGCCCGGCGCACCATCCATGGCGTGTCTGTATATTTTGGCTGGTGTCCCGCTGTCCGTGGCAGGCGGTTCCCCGCAGCCACCCAACAACAGCAGTACCAGCAGAATTGCAATTTGAATTGTTTTAAGCATTCTGCCCCAACGGATGCTTACCTGAATGGTTGCATCAAACAAGAAGCTTATCTCAGTGGGGCATGACACGCCAATTAAGACTTCATGTTGAGGGTTTGGGTGGGGTTGGTTTTCCGCAGATTACGCAGATCACGCAGATTAAAGAGCAAGAGCGTTTTGTGTAGTTGAAGGTATGCTGCATATTGTGGTGACGTACAACATACTGGGATCACTTCTGGCACAAGCTAAAAAATAATCTGCGTGATCTGCGTAATCTGCGGATAAATTTGCTCTTAAAAGCCTGTAATTTGCAGGTTATTACAATCGGCTATTTTTCGGGATCAGGTTCTTCTTCAGGGTAATCATCCAGGTACAGGTCGTAATCCGCCATTGGCGGGTCGCCGTCATAGATTTTATATCGCCGGTTTTGCATCCAGACATCACGCATCAGCACGTAAGGATCGTAGGCTTGTTTGAGCTCTGCATCCTGATCAAGGTATCGCGCTCTCAAGTCAATTCCCCGAACGATCCACATGCCCCATTCATTGCGGCCATGGATGGCCCGGCCAACGGGGTGGTAGTAACTGTCGGTAAGGCGACCAACACCATCCCTGAGTGTGGATGGGCCGAATACCGGCAACACCAGGTAGCGGCTGTCTTCATAACCCCAGCTTGCCATGGTCTGGCCGAGATCCTCGTTGTAATACGGAATCCCTATCCTGGATGCAACATCGAAGAAGCCCAGCAGGCCGATGGTTGAATTAATCAGGAAACGGCCGAAGGTGTCGGCGCTCTGCGTGATCTTGCCCTGCAGTACCTGGTTAACAAAAGTGACCGGGGCATCAAGATTTCTGAAAAAATTGCCAACGCCGCGTTGAAACGGATCGGGCATGATCTTGTCATAACCTACCGCGACCGGCCGCACGACTTTGTCCAGTCCATCGTTAAAGGCGTAGACCTTGCGGTTAAACCCTTCCCAGGGGTCGTTCTCGGGATCAGTGTGGCGGTTTTGCGTGCCCGCGCACCCTGCCATCAACAAGCTGACAATTATGACACTGATTAAGGTTGGTACTTTCCGCATACCCGGGTGCTTTATTCAGCAAGTTCCAGTTGACCACTGCCAAGACGCTCAAGGACGCTGTCTATCCCATTGGCCTGCACGTCGGGCATGATCTGGTTGCGGTAGGTAGTGATATAGGAAATACCTTCAACGATCACATCGAAAGCTTTCCAGCCATCCGGGGTTTTGTGGAAGGCGTAATCCACCGGGGCCTGACTGCCATTGGGTAGTGTTACACGCGTGCGCACCCGCGTTAGTTTTTCATTCAGTTCCCCACGCTGGGGCATTACCCACAGCTTGGTCTCGCCACCGAAATACAACAAGCCTTTGGAATAACGACTGACCAGCAGGTTACTCATGCAACTTGCGAATTCGTCGATTTTTTCTTTTGAAAGGCCCCTTCCCGCACGTCCCAGAACAAGGCGTGCGGCATAATTTACGTCCAGCAAGGGTATCAGGTTGGTGCGGACCAGTTTTTGCAGGGATTCCGGGTTGGCAGTGTATTCATCCAGATTATCAGCTACATCGGCAAAAATATGTACGGTGGTATCTTCTATCAGCGAAACCGGGTTTTCTCCCTGTATGTGGTCACCGAAAAGATTGCCTGACGAACAGGCAAAGGCCAATAACAATATCCGGACAAGGGCATTCACTATTTTTCCTCTTTGTCACTATTAAACAGGTATTTGCTGATCAGAGTTTCCAGCACTACGGCAGATTGTGTAATGAAAATCTCGTCGCCGTCAGTAAGTGCATCCATGGCGCCGCCCGGATCCAGGCCGATATAGCGGTCTCCGAGCATGCCGCTGGTCAGGATCGATGCACCGGTATCGGTCGGAATTTCGGAAAACCGCCGGTCAATCTGCATTTCAACCAAGGCATCGAAGGTGATCGGGTCAAGGCTGATTTTCTCAACCAAGCCGACTGTCACACCACCGATTTTTACCGGTGCGCGGGTTTTCAGATCAGCGACATTCGAGAAACGGGCGTTAACCTGGTAAGTATCATCGCCCACCTGCATGCCATAGTCGGTTGCCTCGGTGGCCAGCCACAGCATGGCAGCTATACCCAACAGCAAGAAAACACCTGAAGTCAGTTCTACCTTGTAATTTGCACGCATGGTAATTTCCGCCTAAAAAGAAACGACGTTAAATAAAAAACGACGTCATAATAAAATCAAATATCAATATAAGCACCGAACTCAATACAACGGTCCGGGTGGTAGCAGTGCCAACGCCTTCGCCGGTAGGCTTTGCATAATAACCGAAATAAACGGCAATCAAGCTGACGATGCCGCCGAACATCATGCTCTTCCAGATTCCACCCAAAAAGTCCTTGCCAAAATAAATTCCCGACTGCAGCTTGCTCCAGAAAATACCCGGATCAAGACCCATCACGCCAATGGAAAAAACCACCGCACCCATGATGGCGAAGGCATTAAACATTGCGGTCAACAATGGCAGTGATATCAGGCCGGCCAGGAAGCGTGGCAAGGCGATGCGTTTGACCGGGTCGATAGCCATCAGCTGCATGGCTTCAATCTGGCTGGTGGCTTTCATCAGGCCGATCTCGGCCGCGACTGAGGTGCCGGCACGACCGGCGAACAGCAATGCGGTCAGTACCGGGCCGAGTTCCCTGAACAGTGACTTACCCACCAACAGGCTGACCTGGTCAGAGGCTCCAAACTGCTGTAATGCGTTAATGGCCTGCAGGGATAACACCATACCAACGAAAAAGCCGCAGATCATAATGATGACCAGTGAGCGGGCGCCGATCAGGTAGATCTGCTGTAAGGTGCTTATCAATAATTCCCGCTCAAAACGGATGCTGCCGAGCATACGTACCAGGAAAACAGCGCAATGGCCGATTTCGGCAATGGGCGCCAGCAGTTTTCTTCTTTTGCTTCGGTCTTTGGTCATGTCAGGGTCGGTGGATGCTTGCAGTGGCTGCATTGTCCTGGAGTTCGAAGGATAAAGGGCCTTCAACCCTGCCGTTCATGAACTGGTCAACGGAAGGGTCGCTGCTGTGCATCAAAGCCTGGGGGCTTCCTTCCGCAATTAACTTTGCAGAGGCGAGAATGAAGCAGTAATCGACCAGTTGTTTCATTTGCGCAACATTGTGGGTCACGATAATACTGGTCAAACCCAGTTGGTCGTTGGTTTCCCGTATCAGGCGACCCACCGTGGACATTGCAATCGGGTCCAGTCCCGGTCATGGGTTCGTCGAACAGTACAATTTTTGGATTCATGATGACAGCGCGTGCCAGCGCGACGCGACGGGCCATTCCCCCGGACAGGCTGTGTGGCATCAGGTCACCGATGTTGGTCAGACCCACCGAGTTCAGCTTGTCAGTAACGCGACTCCGTATTTCATCTTCAGACAGCTCGGTATGTTCGCGCAACGGGGCGGCGACATTCTCAAACACAGTCAAGTCGGTAAATAGTGCGCCGTCTTGCAGTAGCACACCGATTTCTTTCCTGCACTCGTACAGTTCATGGCGGGAAAGACTGGAAATTGTTTTCCCGTTGACTTCCACGCTGCCCCTGTTTGGATGCAATTGGCCGGATATCAAACGCAGGATGGTGGTTTTTCCAACACCGCTTGGCCCCATGATAGCCACGATACTGCCGCGCTTGATATCCATGCTGACATCATTAAGGATAACCTTGGTACCGCGCCTGTATAGCAAGTTGCGGATGCGGATGATCGGATCTTTCAAGCTTTCGTCCCTGTTGCCTGTCTTTATTAAATTACTACTCGATGTATTGACCGTAAAGCGATCGGTTCTATTTCGTAATACCCATAAGTAATTGTAGTATGAATTAAACATTAAATGAGTACTGGATATTAATCGGAATCTCACGAAGGTTTTTGAATTGCTTTTTCGAGGCCAAAAAAAACGAGGGAGACTTGCGTCTCCCTCGTCGTAGAAGTGTAGGAACTCCGCTTGTGGTGGACTGCAGATCCTCCTAGGCCTTTCCAACTTCGTCCAGTTCCGATCTGTTCCGCCATTCGGTTTCTGGTCGCGGGTCTTCTTCCCGCCTTTATTTATCGACGCTTATCGCGTCTATCTCAAGGAACCGCGTATTCCTATCGAGTCACCCTTATGGTACGACCGCTTCTTTTGGCAGAACCCGGTCCGGGTGACGCGTCCTGTACCACCTGGACGCTATCCGTTGTCTTTCATCCTCTCTACTTTCGGGCGGGTCGGCCTTCCAGTAAATTCGCATTCTTTCCTTCACCAGCCTTTCGGCCACTTCTGATCTTCCATTTTCACCGGTCTTTCAACCGCTTCAAATCTTCAGACTTTCTCCAGCTTTTCAATTGCTTCCAGTCTTTCGACCTTCTCCAACCTACCAACTGTTTCCAATCTTTCAACTATCTCCAGTCTTACAACTGTTTCCAATCTTCCGATCATCTCCGGTCTTTCGACCGTTTCCGTTTTTCCTGCGATCCCAATCTTTCGATTGGTAGGCTTCTGTCTAACGGGGGATTTAAATTACTCTTGAAGGACCGATTTGTCAAAGGCCTGAAAGTGGTATTTAGAGGGCTATCTAAACGGAAATATCAGTAAAAAATTACAAGTCTATGAATTGAAAAACAACACTGAAATGAAGTCGATTTTGTGTTTGCGATGAAGCGAATAAAAATGGTTAAAAATAACCCAATAAATTCTTAGCGTGTGCGATATTGACACACGCCGCTCCTCGGCAACTGCTCCTGCGTTGCTCTACCTCCTGCATCCCTGCAGTCGTGCGCATGGCCCAGGCCAGCCTCTCGGTCAGTTCCTGACCTCACCTTCTCCTGAACATAAAAAAAGACCCGGAAATAACCCCGGGTCTTTTTATGGTTTATTGAAATAACGAGACTTAAATCATCTCAACCAGGAGATATAAAATTGCCGTTAGCAGGAAACCGCTACCAATCACGCCTTTAACAGAAGTGAACGGCCCGGTTTTGCCAACCACACCATTGAGAGCCAGTACGGTAATCAGTCCGAATACAATGACCAGGGATGCGGCACTCGCCTGGAGTATTGATGCTTGTATCTGTCCCAGGTGCATTGATGAAGCCATAAAGAACAGCATCGGAATTGAGAACAGGGTGTTGGTGCGTGAGGCCAGGCCGGCTTTACCCAGTGCGGCTGCCGCGCCCGGCAGGGCTTCGCCACCGCCTGCAACCTGTTTGGCCGAAGCAATGACGATTTTCTGGTTGGGCCAGATGATCAGCCATACGTTCAGGAACATGATGATACCCATGGTTACACCGATCATGATGCCCATGCCGCTCAGATGTTTGATATAAACCAGGTAAAGACCACTCAAGAAGGTGAACATTGCGCCCCAGCGAAACCACCACAATGCCCGTGGCACCATCAGTTGAATAACATTTGACTTGGCGCCGCCATCGGCTTCCTTGAAATATTCGCCCTGAATGAAATTAAAGTAGTAGAGCAGTCCAATCCAGGTTACGCCAGCCAGTAGATGAAGCCAACGCAGCAGAAAGGCCAAAGAATTTTCGCTTAATAAGGCAAGTTCCACGATTGTATCCTCCCTCTTAGAGGTTATTGTGTTGAGTGTGAGAGCAATAGAGTACAGCAGTTTAGGTGCATCAGAAAACAGTCATTTGCAATTGATTTGATTTTCGATGGTAGTGAAGCGCTTTTAGTGTTTCAAGTTGAGACGGGAATCTATAAAATCAATTGAGAAGTAAGAAGGTCATTTGAAGGGAAACAACATACACAGGCAACCATGCACCCTGAAACAGACACAAATGGTAGTAGTAAAGCAGGCGGCGCAAAGCAGGTGTCACAGCGTCCGGATGCTTATCCGTTTTTGTTGGATGCCGTTGTCCTGGCAGGTACCCATCAAAACGTCAAACGTCTGATTTCCGGTCGCAACAAGGCGTTTTTGAAGGTTGGTGGACAAGCGCTGATCCGTTTTGTAGTAAATGCCCTGGTGGAGGCCGAAAGTATAGATCAGATATTCGTGGTAGGACCCGCGGAAGAACTGATGGAAGAGCTGGCGGGTTTTCCTCCCGGTGTCCGGGTCATCGCCCAGCGTGGAAAAATGCTTACAAATTGCTGGGCCGGTATTGAAGCGTCAGAAGATCGTCACAGGTATGACCCCGACATGCCGGTACAGGACAGGCCATTGTTGATTATTTCCTGTGATCTGCCACTGGTGACGGCCCACTCCATTGACGATTTTGTATCCCGATGTGCCCGCGTAGACAATGCCTCGGAAAAGTCCTACGCCATGCTTGTTGGCGTTGTGGATGAACCCGCTGTCAAGCCGTTTCATCCGTCCGGGGGTAAGCTGGGAATCAAACGACCCTTTGTTGAACTGGAGTTCGGGCGTCTCCGGCTTGCCAACATTTATGTGGCACGACCGCGGCACCTCTCTCATCAGGAAATTCTTCAAACCGGTTTTTCCCATCGTAAGGCAAAAGACTGGCGCAATGTCGTGGCATTGACCTTCAATTTTTTTAGAAGCCAGGGGGGCTGGCATGCAGCATGGATGTCCATGCGGGTTCAGCTCACTTTAAAGCTGTCGAAATCAAAAGGCCGTTTGTATAGAAGACTCAAGAAAGGCAATACCAGGGAAAGGGTTGAAAAAAGTGTCAGTGATGCACTGGGAGGTCCGATCAAAATTGTAATAACGCCATACGGAGGGCTAAGCCTGGATGTAGATGATCAGGAGGACTTCCGTATTCTTGATGCCCGTTATGAGGATTGGGCTGCTATTACTGCAGCGGTAGATACAGATAGAGTATTACAGCAAAACCAGTGACAAAGCGGGCCAGAACGCAATCAGCACGACTGAAATCATCAAGAACACAAAAAATGGCAAGGTGGATAAATAAACATCCACGATCGGCCGGTCAAACCGGTATCCCGCGATAAACAGGTTGAGCCCGATCGGTGGTGTGATGTAACCAACCTGCATGGTGGCAAGGAAAACAATCCCAAGATGTACCGGGTGCACACCAAACTGGATAGCTACCGGCAGGATCAAAGGCACGATCAGCACAATCGCTGAAAATATATCCAGGATTGCGCCGAGCATTAGCAGAAACAGCAATAACATCACCATGAATGCGATTTCGCCGGTAACAAAACCGCTGATCCACTCCAATAACTGCTGCGGTACACCGGCATCGATCATGTAGTTGGTCGAGGCGCGCGACACACCCAGTATCATCATGATACCGCCGACCAGGATCATGGATTCGCGGATGATGGATGGTAGTTTACGCAGAGAGACTTCTTTAAGTATGGCCACGTCAACGATCAATACGTATAGGGCAGTGACTGCAGCAGCCTCGGAAATTGCAAAATAACCGCTATAGATTCCACCTAATACAACGATGGGCATCGGTATTTCCCATATCGATTCACGTAAGGCCGCGCGGACTTCACCCCAGGAAAAATCTCCCAGTGGAGTTCGGATCGCACTATTTTTCCAGATGCTGTAACCGGACAGAATAAAGAGCATCAGGAAGCCAGGTAGCAGACCGGCCAGAAACAGGCTTTCTATTGGTACTTCTGCTATTACGCCATACAGGATCAGGGGCAGGGAAGGTGCGAACAACAAGCCAAGACTGCCCGCTGAAGTGACCAGCCCAAGATTGAATTTCTCCGGATATCCCGCCTGGTGCATGGCGGGGAACAATATTGCACCAAGGGCGATGATGGTGACACCTGAAGCTCCCGTAAACGCAGTGAAGAACGCACATGCAAACAATGACACTATCGCCAGGCCCGCCGGCATCCAGCCGAGCAGGGCGCTGGTCAGGCGTACCAGCCGTTTGGGCGCGTTGCTTTCACTGAGCAGGTATCCGGCAAAAGTGAACAGCGGTATGGCCAGAAGAATCGGCATTTCTGCAATGCCGTAAAACTCGATGGCTATCGCCTGCAGATCGATATCAGCCTGGTAAAAACTCCAGAACGCGCCAGCGGCGATGACGGCGAACAACGGCGCACCGAGCAGGATCAATAACACCATTATCGGGCCCAGGATCATCATGGCTTGTTATCACTATCAGCCGAATTTTCGGGCGGATTAAATGGGCGCTTGATGGCGAGAACCAGGTGCCTGTAGGCCATCAGGCCGAAACCAATGGGTAATATGATCTGCAACATCCATGCGGGTGTGTTTTTCATCAGCGTATCGCCGAACTCATAAGAGCCCATGACAAAACGCGCACTGTGCCAGGCGAGCAAGGCACAAACGGATGCCGTAAACAGATCAATAATGATCTTGTTGGCCAGTTGCGCCGCGTCGGGCAGGAATCGGTCCAGCACTTTGATACTGATGTGCTTGTCTATCCTGCTGGCGGCAAGGCCACCGGCAACGGTTAACCAAAGTACCATCAGGCGAAGCATTTCATCACCCCAGAAGAGGCTCGTATCAAAGAAATTTCTTAGAAAAATTTGTGCCCCGGCCAGCAGGATCATGCTGATCAGGATAATCAGAAGCAGGGCATCCTCCGCATAGGTCCCGGCCTTTTCGAGCTTTGTAAGAACGGACGTCGCTGACTCCCAGTTATCACCTTGAAGGAGTACCAGCACAGTCTTTCTCTGTGTCACCGGCGCGGAAGGCAGCCACATAGCACTCGATTTCGCTTAACAAACCGGCATCAATAACGTTTTCTTCAGCAAGCTTGTGGTTGGATGCTTCAACGGCGCCGTGCCATTTCCTCAATCTGGTCCTGGTTGGGGGTAACCGACTTCATGCCGTCAGCAAGCAAAGCCTTATAGGCTTGTTTATTGTCTTCATTACCTTGTTCTTCAAAGCCCAGGTAAACCCGTTCCATGACTTCTCGCACAATGGCCTGATCGGCGGGCGCTAGCCGGTCAAAATATTTCTTTTCTATAATCATCATGGCAAAAATATAGGCTAGCGGAAGCTCGGTGATATAGCTCACCCCGGTATTCCATTGTAAAACGATGGTGCCGATGGGCGAGCCCATGATGGTATCAATCAATTCGGTTTGCAGGCCGGTCAATACATCGGTCAGCGGCATGGTGACCGGCGAAACACCAAGTGCCTTGACCGCGTCATAGGAAATTCTGTCACCGTCCGGCACCCAGACTTTCAGACCCTGCATATCCTCCAGGTTGGCGATAGGCCGGTTTGACATGATGTGGGCAAATCCCCCGCTGGCAAAGCCAAAGTTGACATAACCGGCCTGCTCGATAAGTGCGCGTAACTTGTCGTCCATACGATCTCTTGCAAACCGTACTTCTTCGAGGTTATTGAACAACATGGGCATGCCATAGAGAATGGCATCTTTCTGGAATGCAACAAGAGCATTTGATGTAAAAGCGCCACCATGTAACTGGCCGATACGCATTTTACGCAGCACCTGCTTGTCATTGCCCTGCACGCCGCCGCCGTAAAATTTAAATTTAACCCGACCGTCAGTACGTTGCTCGATCTCCTTGGCACCGGCCCGCATTGCAACCATCCAACTCGAACCTTCAGGGTGCAAGCGTGGCCAGTTTTATGGTTTGGGCATTGGCGGCTGAGATCATGCCAAGCAGTATCAAAGCGATAGCAAATTGCCGCAGCGGAAATCCTTTTTTGAGCCAGGGATTCATGTTGTTCCTTTTCCTTAAAAATATTCATCCGCAGCATCGAGCAACTCCTGTGCTTCGCGCTGCGCTAAAGTATTAAATAGAGTGTAGCCATCCTGATTCGGTTCCGCTGCCATGACATCATTCAGCAATCGGTCATGGAGTTCCCGGTCATAAAGTGTACGGGCGTAATAGCGCGCATAGTCCACATTGATTGACAGGTCTTTGCCGTCGGACAGGGCCAGTGCGCGCTCGTAATGCGCCTTGCCGGCTTCAAAATCTCCTCCCAATGCAGGTGGGCGAATGGTGTTCAACACGGCGAGAAAGTGCTCAACCTGGACCGCCTGGTAATGCGGGTCCAAAACCTGTACCCGCTTTGAGAGTTGATTCAACACGCGGCAGTTTGGCCATTGCACCCCAGTCATCACTATGGACTTTTATGTAGGCGATTGAGGTCAGGCCAAATGTGAACAGGCTGGCAGCATCTTTTGTAGCCAGTTTTTCCAGTGTGTTTCAAATTCCTTGTATGAAAGATCCTGGATGCCACAAGCTGACTTATTGCTTGCACACAAAGGCCTGCTGGCCGTATGCAAGAGCGCGGGAGGTCAGACGGTCGGCACGTTGCTCATCTTTTACAAAAATGACGCCATAGGCGGCATATAGCTCCGCAGCAGCAGCCAGCATGGCAGCATCGTCCGGTGAGCCCTCGATAAAGCTGTCAAGCATCAGCAGGTAAGCCGGTGCGCCATCGCGAACCGTTTCAGGATCATCCTGATTCATAATAGCCGCATTGAGATTAGCAGCCATGCTACTGGTTGCCGACTGCATCATTGATGCACAGGCGCTCAGCAATAGCAGGGCCAGGGAAAATATGACTGTTCTGGTTTTACTTTGTTTCACGGTAGGGACGTTTGCTTGTGAGGTCTGGCCGGTTTCAGGAGCAGGGATTATAAACTGATAAGTGCCCGGCTGCAGGACAGATCGGTTTTTGCAGGATTATGCAGACAAAGAGAAACCGGGTTAAAAACCCGGTTCCCAATAGCCAGTTTATGGGGGGGGAAGAAATCAAACCGGAGAACGGGAACCGGGGATAAGCAACTTAAAGATTGGGATAACTACAGCTTTCTGTAGCTATCCCAGCTTTTTTTATTATTCTAAATGTGCATGGCTTTCACGGTTCGGTTAATAATTGCTTTCCAACCGCTGATATTCCTTTCCTGTTACCCGGTTTTGCGAAGTAGCTCCTGTCCTGATAAGAATCGGTGGTAGTTTTCGGAGGACAAACCACATAATTCCAATCTGGATTTAACGGATATAAAACCCCGCAATCACCAGTTTAACCGGACACCGGAGAAGAAGTTCAGTACAGCCCCTGAGTGCACGACATCAATATAAGTGATGCGGAGTAAATATGAAAATTACCTGCCGGAACATTAGCAGAAGATTTACGGAACGTTTGCAGATGGGGTAGGATTGTTCAAGTGGATACGCTTTTAACCAACATTTTATGGGAATAATTTTCAGTGGGCTTTGAATGCTATCGCATCGGAGACCTGTTACTGGATGCCGGTACGCAGGAAGTGACCCGCAATGGGACCGTTGTGCCTGTTCCGCGGCTTTCCTTTAAGTTGTTACTTTCACTTGCGCGGCATGCGCCTAATGTCGTGTCTACACAACAGTTGGAAACGGAGGTCTGGGCAGGGCTCGTGGTTGACCGTGGTACGGTTAACAAGCGTGTACTGCTGCTGCGTAAAGCATTAAGCGAAGACAAGGATACCCGATCCCCTATATAGCTGTTGTTCGTGGCAGCGGTTATCGGCTGATTGTCCAGGTTGATCGTATTGACCCCAGCCCCTGAAACACCGGTTCAGAAAGATACCGCCGGACAAAGCTGGTTCCAGCGAAGTTCCTCTGTAATGCGTACAATTTCTTACGGGTTGTTGGGTCTTGGTTGCGGTGCTGGCCCTATACCATGGGTTTCAGAGTACCTTTTTTACTACCGATGAACCCGGTGTTGAAGGAGATGCAACAACACATACTCAGCCGATGCTGTCGGTTTACAGTAAGAAGTCCATTGCCGTCCTGCCATTTGTTGATTTAAGCGATGGTCAGATTCACCAATACCTTGGTGACGGTATTGCAGAGGAGGTCATTAATTTGCTGGCAGATATGGATGACCTGGGAGTGGCCGCCCGAACATCCTCGTTCGCATTTCGAGACAGTTCGTCCACCGCAGGGGAAATTGCTGCCAGGTTAAGGGTGGGCACGATTCTCGAGGGCAGCATCAGGCAATCCGGCAAGCGCATTCGTGTGACTGCTCAGCTGATTGATACACAAACCGGCTACCACATCTGGTCAAAAAACTATGACCGTACTTTAGACGAGGTTTTTGAGGTTCAGGATGACATAGCCTTCAATATCGCGCAGTCACTCAAACTGACCCTGGATGAAAGCGATGCACCGGATTCCAGAAGCGCTACTACCGGTGATATCGAGGCCTTTGCCCTGTACCTGAAGGGACGTGAATTATTTAATGACCGTATACATCTGCGGACTGAAGGTCTGCTTGATGCTCTGGATTATTTCTCGAAGGCGGTAAAACAGGATCCAACTTTTGCCAGGGCACATGCGGGTATTGCATCGGTATACTGGTTGCTGACATCTTATGATGACTCACTTGATAAAGAATCCTATTTTGAGCTGGCTGAAGCCAGTGCCAATTTTGCTCTTGAATTCAACCCGGTTTCGACCGATGCTCTGAGCACGCTGGCATCCGTTCATTCTGCACGTGGTGAAATCGAACAGGGCCGCTGCAATTTTTGAACAGATACGTATCATTGGCAGCAATGATTCGAATATCGATTTTTGGGAAGCCATGCTGCATATCCGGCTGGGTTACTTCGAGGAGTTAATAGAGCCACTTACAGAAGTATACAGACTTGATCCTTTAAACGAGCACATTGGGTGGGTGTTGGCCGCAGCCCTTAATTTTTCCGGCAGGCCCGCAGAAGCAGCCAGCATACTGGAGGAGCTCGAGCATTTTACCTACCGGCGTTATGTCCTTGGCCTGACGGCCATCAATCAGAAAAATTATCCACAGGCACGTGAGTTTCTCCGTGAAGCGCGCATGCGTTCTGGTGTGTTACCGAGCGTTTATGCTGATTTGCTGGTTGACGCGCTGGAAGACCCAAGTCAGAAAGAGACGGCTGCCCGGAAATTTATGTCTGCCGTCGCAGCAGGGGAGTTGACGGCAGGTTGGTCAGCTTTGAATCGCTGTTGATGCTCGGCTCGCCATATGCGTTTGACCTTGGAATTGACCCGCTTGATGACATTACCAGGATACAAATACACGCGCAGGTCTGGAATAACTGGAGTGTGGCCATTCGACAGGACCCTCGCTTCAAGGATTGGGTAGGAAAAGCTGGGGTATATAGATTTTTGGCGCAAACATGGCTGGCCGGATCGTTGCGGCCCACCGGGCCCTGACGATTTTGAATGTATTTAAAGATTTACAAGTGAAGAACATAAAATGGACCTGACTACACACTGGGCCGGGTTTCTGGCCATTGCAATATTCATTGCGGCCTACGCCCTGGTCATCCTTGAAGAAAATATCCATCTGAGAAAATCCAAGCCCGTCATCGTGGCTGCTGGTTTTATCTGGATGCTGGTTGCTTTTGCTTATTCAGCTGCCGGTGATACCCACACTGCGGAAGAACTGGTTCGCCACAACCTGCTTGAATTTGCAGAATTATTCCTGTTCCTGTTGGCTGCCATGACCTTTATTAACACCATGGAAGAACGTGGGATTTTTGAGGTGCTGCGTGCGTGGCTGGTTAACCAGGGGTTTTCCCTGCGCCAGGTATTCTGGATTACCGGCGGTATCGCATTTTTAATGTCGCCCATTGCAGACAACCTTGCCACTGCATTGTTGATGTCCACGGTGGCCATATCGGTAGGCGGTAAAAATCATCGTTTCATTGCGTTGGCCTGTATCAATATTGTTGTTGCTGCCAATGCCGGCGGTGCTTTCAGCCCGTTTGGCGACATCACTACGCTGATGGTCTGGCAAAAAGGCCATGTACAGTTTACTGAGTTCTTTGCGCTACTGGTACCTTCAGTGGTGAACTGGCTGGTTACGGCAGTATTACTATCTTTTGCCTTGCCGTCCGGTAAGCCTGACCCAATGCACGAAGAAGCGCATTTGAAGCATGGTGCGTTGGTGGTCGTAGCGCTGTTCATCCTGACCATAATGATGGCGGTTTCGATGCACAATTACCTGCATATGCCGCCTGTGATCGGCATGATGACCGGCCTGGGTTTTTTGAAGTTGTTTGGTTATTACCTCAAGCGCCGGACGAACGAACCGGTACCCAATGGTCCGAGAGAGGATTCAGCGCTTGGTAGTGAAGCCATTCATACGGCTGGAGATGGCCAGCCAGCCAAGCCCTATGATATTTACGCAAGTCTGCAAAAAGCCGAATGGGATACCCTGATGTTTTTCTACGGCGTAATTTTGTGCGTCGGTGGCCTGGGTGCATTCGGCTACCTGGCTTTGGGTTCCGAGTTAATGTACAGCGGTTTGGGGCCGACCGTATCAAACGTGCTGGTAGGTGTTGCCTCCGCCCTTGTGGATAATATTCCGGTGATGTTTGCAGTGCTTGCCATGAACCCGGACATGAGCCAGGGACAATGGTTGCTGGTTACCTTAACGGCCGGCGTTGGTGGCTCAATGCTATCCATCGGCTCAGCCGCAGGGGTCGCGGTTATGGGCCAGGCACGTGGGTATTTACACCTTTTTCTCACACCTCAAATGGACCTGGGCGATCGCGATTGGTTATGCGGCCAGTATTGCGACCCACTTCTGGGTGAATGGCGGGGCTTTCTAAAGGGCTGTCATCCCGGGTGAGGTGCAGGGATGCACTACTGTCGCGGGAGCGCAGGGATGCGCGGAGCGACCTAAGCCCGAAATGACGGTGCCACTTACTTGACTATTGTTCGGGCCTCGTCGAGTGCCAGGCGCAGTAGTTCTGCCCATTCACCGAGCATTTCCTTGGCGGCGGTTTCGTTGCGCACTTTGTTGGAGGCCTGGATGCGAGTACGGCTACGGTCGTATTTGTTATCGAATGCCTTAACCATGACATCACCGGTGACCGAATCAATCAACTCCATGTACAGGCTCATACTGCCGACAGATGCAATAGCGCCTCGTGAGCCTCGGGTTCCAGGGGTATCCGGGGAAAGTATGTTTAAATCAACAATGGCAGGGTGGACAATCAGTACGTCTTCGGCAACACCATCAACCAGCACATAACCACCATTGTTTTGTAGTTCCTGTTTAAAGACCTCGGTGAACAACGCTGCAAGTTCGGTTTTAATGCGCTGCATATCTTCTGTTCTTACAGTTTGATTGGGTATGCTGTTTTGCGTTCTAAGCCAGTTCTTGGTGAACGAGATTTGTGGTGTCACAAGGTAGATTCGGTTGTACTGGGAAAGATCGACCCCAGGCTTGGCATAGACCACCGCCATTTCGGCACCATTAACCCGGTGCAGGCCGTCTATGGTTACCTCGGGCAAGTTTTGTTCAGCAGCAAAGGCGTTGACGGCTAAACCCGTGCACAGGCCTAAAACAGCAAACATTTTTCTGATGTTCACGTTGATCTCTCCGGAATCCGTATTATAAAGTGCATTCTGTAATAATACATGGAACAAACCAGTGTGCCGCACAATACCTTTGTTCAGGCAAAAAAAGACCCGGCGCGGGGGGATAAAATGGCCGGGTCAATCATGTCAGCCTGTGGAGAGGCTGATAGGGCTAAAAATCAGCAGTAAGCTGTATCCAGAATTTATTGGTATCCCCGTATGCGGGACTGTCTGTGCTAAAACTGGCCGCTTTGAAAAGTATGCTGTAGTTGTCTTTGAATTTGCGTTTGATGAAGCCATCAAATTCAGTACCGTAGTCACCCGGCCCGGATTGTGCTGAGAAATCGTGATACAGAACGTTCCAGTTCCATTTACCAAGTTTGCCTTTGGCGCCAATAAAGGCGTCGTTTAAACCGGCACCCGGCGTAGTCAGGAACTTGTCGGCCCAACCATTAAAGGCATGCAGGGTGGCCAGCGGTGTACGGAAAGCCTGACCGGACATGGAATCGTCACCACCAAGTACCTCGTATCCGGCATAGACAGTTGCCCAGCTGAAACCAAGTGACAGGTCAGCACGCCAGTAATCCGCACTGTAATCAATGGGGTTGTCGGCATTTTCTTTCTGGCTGGCATATTCAAGAGTGTAGCCAAGTTTGATACCGTCACCGCCTGTTTTACCGGCAAAACGCACACCGTAGGTTACATTGGAAAGCCCTGCCACATCCTCGTTGTCGATGTCGTAGTAGTAACCGGTTAGCTTGGTAGTATTATTAAACTTAAACGACAGGTTAACCAAATGGGTGTTCTGTGCGTGGTCACCTGCATTTACTTCATCACCAAATATACGGTTGACGTTGTCAACGTAGGCATATTGGACTTGAAGAGGCATCGTCGGCCCCATAACCATAGTTGTATGAGAACGAATCATAAGTCTGTTCATTCTGGCGCCAACCCACATTACCGACAAAACGGGCGTTATCATAAATAATGCGTTGGCGTCCAGCACGGAGCTGACCAATATTTCCTTTGTATTGCAGGAAGAGTTGGTTCAGGTCATCACCACCCGGATCAGCAATGACCGGGTAACCAGGCGGGTTGGGTGTGTTGCCACCGCCAGCATTGAAGTCTTCAACACCAAAGTTAAAGACATAGTCAAACTCCGCCTTGGCTGAGAATCCATTCAGGTCGGATGTGTGGAAATTGATACGTGCCCGCAAAGGTATCGCGGTCGCATTATTCGGGAACGGATCCTGGTCAACCTCTTCCAGTCTCCAACGGAAGCTGTAACCAAACTTGCCTTCTGTAAACGCTTCTCCTAAGTTATCAGCTGCAGTAACCGGGAAACTGACCGCGGTAAGTAGTGTCGTCAGCAAAGCTACTGGTGCTTTTACTGTAATGTATTTCATTTCCATGATTTTGACAGTCCTCCAATATGCTGTTCTCATGTTCAGCGTGTGAAATTTACGCTGTCAGCTTGCTGACGTAATTGACTTGGGTCAGCTTTCAGGCAAGTTGATCCCATGTGAGGTGGGTAGACTGATCAGACGGGGCTTGTTCCTCCAGTATTCTTGACCTGAGTCATTTGGCATTGACCGGCGCGGTGCTACCGTGCGCTGCACAACCAGAGAAATAAGACAGGCAAGTTTTTTAATGACAATGTTTATAAAAATTCAACAGATAACGCTCAAGGGACGCCCTGACGCCTGTTCAGTAGTGGAGGGTATCTCCCTGTCTGCCTGAGTAGCAGGGGAGTATTTACCATGGGTTTAACAACATCTTTTCCGACAGAACTCATCACCAAGTACGGCTTGGCGGGGCCGCGCTATACGTCTTATCCAACTGCGCTGCAGTTTCATCAGGGGTTTGATGCTGCAGCCTATCGTCGACATGTACAGGCCAGTAATGATGATCTGATCCCGAGACCATTGTCACTGTATGTGCATTTGCCCTTCTGCAAGGAACTTTGTTATTACTGTGCCTGCAATAAAAAGGTAACGCGGAATACCCAGCGTGCCGAGGTTTATCTGCAGCGCCTCGATAAGGAAATCGAGATGCAGGGAAGCTTGTTTGACCGGGACCGGCAGGTCATACAATTACATTTTGGTGGTGGTACACCGACGTATTACGATGATATGCAATTGAAAAATATCATTGAACAATTGTCCCGAAGCTTCCTGTTGAGCCGTTCAGACAGTCGCGAATTCTCTATTGAAATCGATCCGCGTACGGTTAATGAAGACAGGATTGCCTACCTGGCCGACATCGGTTTTAACCGGGTAAGCATGGGAATACAGGATTTCGATCCCGCTGTACAAAAAGCTGTCAACCGCGTTCAGGATGAGGGAAAAACGCTGCGTTTGATTGAAGCGGCACGCGAGTCCGGTTTCAATTCGGTTTCAGTGGACTTGATTTATGGACTGCCGCTGCAAACTGCAAAGTCCTTTGAAAGAACTATCGATTCTGTGCTTACCGTCCGTCCGAATCGCTTGTCGGTATATAACTATGCCCACTTGCCGCACTTGTTTCCTGCTCAACGCATGATCTCTGCAGAAGACGTGCCGGTGCCCGAAGTACGGCTTCAGTTGCTGGCCTCTACTATTACCAAGTTGGTAGACGCCGGTTATGTCTACATCGGTATGGATCACTTTGCCCTGCCTGATGACGAGTTGTCGATTGCAATGGAGAATGGAACTTTACAGCGTAATTTCCAGGGCTACTCCACCTGTCGCGAGACAGATCTGGTTGGCATGGGTGTCAGTGCGATCGGTAAGGTCGGTAACAGTTTTGTACAAAATCGTAAAGACATACGCGATTGGCAAGCTGCCATTGATGATAGCAGGCTGCCGGTGTGGCGTGGGCTGGGCCTGAGTGGTGAAGACCGGCTTCGCAGGGGCGTCATCTCGGCAATTATGTGCCAGGGTAATGTCAAATTTGGTGATTTTGAACGTAAATATAATATTGATTTTTCAGATCATTTTGCATTTGAACTGGAGTCGCTCAAGCCATTGCAGGATGACGGCCTTATTGAGCTGACTGAACAAAGTATTGAGGTCACATCAACGGGCTTACTTCTTTTGCGTGTCATTGCGATGAAGTTTGACGAGTATCTGATCAACGATCTGCAAGGAAAACGTTACTCAAAAGTCATTTAGCTCCGCCGTTAGGCTATAATCCACTGCTTATCAGAAACCACGGCATTGGATTTAACGGTTTATGGGTTCAAACAGTCAGCAAAAGCCATATTTTCCGGAGCGCGCGCAGGTTGCATGCAGCCAGTGTACGCTTGGTAATTTATGTCTGCCTCGCAGTCTTGATGCTAGTGCAACCGAGCAATTCGAGCACATCGTTAATAAATCCCGCCCCATTCAGCCCGGAGAGCACATTTTTCGTGCCGGTGATAAATTCCAGTCTATAGCAGCTGTTCGTGCTGGTTGCTTCAAAAGTTACGTTATCGATAAAAACGGTGAAGAGCAGGTGCTGGGTTTTTATCTGCCCGGTGAAATTATCGGCTTTGATGCCATTCATGAGAAAGTTCACAGGGCCAATGTGGTCGCACTTGATACCAGTTCTGTTTGTGGGCTTAGTTTCGATTCAGTTACTGAAATGGCCCGACAACTGCCGGAATTGCAGGATGAACTTTTTCGCGTCATGAGCTTACATATTTCCGAGCTTGAGGCGAGTGCGGCTGACCTCAGCGCCGAGGAAAGAATTGCCCGTTTGTTATGTTCCCTGTCAATCCGGTTCGCGAGCCGGGGTTATTCATCGAAGGAGTTTAACCTGAGCATGTCCCGCCGGGATATTGCCAGCAACCTTCGCCTGGCCACTGAAACCATTAGCCGTGTTTTGGCCCGCTTCCAAAGTGCCGGTATTATTCGTGTAAACCGAAAGAAAGTGGCCATCCTGGATGAGGATAGGCTGAAAGAACTGGCGCGCCGGGATACTTGCTAATAGGTCCTAATAGCCGAAATTGATGATTCTGGCTAATAAATATCTCACGACCCCGCTTTTGACCAACACTGGAAACCCCCGGTGAATAAACTTCTCATCCTGGCAGAAGACACTGCAAAATATACTGCGTTAATCAAAGCAGCCGATCTGCAGCAACTGGAGATCATCTCAACCGCTGATGTTGGTTCTGCGGAATCGATGATTGACGGCTGCAATATAATTCTTGGTGATCCGTTGGCGGTAAGTGAAGTACTCGTATTAGCCCAACAACTGGAATGGGTGCAATCAACCTGGGCCGGTGTCGACCACTTATGTGGTCCGGGTTTACGCCGGGATTATATTTTGACCGGTGCGAAAGGTATATTTGGTCTCCAGGTCTCCGAATATGTGATGACCTACCTGTTCGCGCTTGAACGACAGATATTCACTATGCGAAGTAACCAGTTGGAAAAGCGCTGGCAACCCCTGTTTTATCGTCCTTCAAAGGAAATTACACTTGGGATAATCGGTCTCGGGTCGATCGGTCGGCATCTTGCAGGTACGGCCCGGCATTTTGGGATGCGGGTAACTGGTCTTAACCGATCCGGCACCCCATGTGATGATGTTGAGAAAGTCTTTACCGTGGATGATATTGCCGGATTTCTGGAAACGCCGGATTATGTAGTGCTTACCCTTCCTGATACGCCACACACAAAGCATTTCATCAATGCCGATGTACTTGAAATGATGAAACCATCTGCGGTGTTGATGAATGTGGGGCGAGGCAAGCTCATCAACGAGGCGGACCTGGTTGCTGCACTAAGTAACGGTATCATTGGTGGTGCTGTTCTTGATGTGTTTGCAAATGAACCGCTGGAGAAGGATAACCCGTTGTGGCAATTGCCTAATGTTTTTGTCACGCCACATAATGCAGCCACCACTTTTCCGGAAGATATCGTCGAAATATTCGTTGAGAATTATGGTCGGTTCTTGCGACAGGAAACCCTGCGACATGTTGTAGACTTTGATTTGGGGTATTGATTTTGAAAACGCTAAAACACATTTTTGAGAGAAATCTGAAGTGGGCAACCGCGGTAAAGGATAAGGATCCGGAGTTTTTTTTCAAACCTGGTTTCACAACAGCACCCTGAGTATCTCTGGATCGGTTGTTCGGATAGCCGGGTCCCGGCAAACCAGATTATGAATTTACTCCCGGGTGAGGTATTTGTTCACCGTAACATTGCCAATGTCGTTGTTCATACGGACCTGAATTGTCTCTCGGTCATTCACTATGCCATTGAAGTTCTTGAGGTTAAGCATGTTATCGTCTGCGGACATTACGGTTGTGGCGGCATCAGGGCGGCAATGGAAGATCGGGATCACGGGCTTATCGAGAACTGGCTTCGTCATATCAAGGATGTTGGTCGTTTTAATGCCGAAAAGCTAAAAGGGCTGAATGAGAATGAGAGATTTGATGCGCTTTGTGAACTAAATGTAATAGAACAGGTAAACAATGTTTGTAATACGTCCATTGTGCGAAAAATTTGGAGAGAAGGAGGGGATCTTTCCATTCACGGCTGGATTTATAATATTGAAAACGGACTCCTGAGGGATATGTGCACGATCGATTCATAGGCTGCTGAGCCGTATGGATCGACCCTACCCGCAGGTTCTAAAAATCATATCGCCCGCGTAAGCCGGCGTACACTGCCCGACCAGGGATTCTGCTGCAGGCCATAGCGTAGTTCGCCGGTCAGGAAAGTCTGCTGGGATTCGGTCACTTGATCGGCATCCACAGGCAGGCCGGTGACAAAATAATCAATATCATCGTATTCGCTGGTGGCATCTGTCATCTGGCTGGAAAAATGCAAGCTGAAGGAATCACCGGTTTCAAACTCAAGTGCAATATTGCCGGTGGTATTTTCCGCACCGTCTTTTTCATTGCCGTGTTATACCGCTTAAAAAAATATTTACATTCAAGTGGGATATTTTGATCCCACAGTTCACGTATATAGTGAAGATCAAATTTTCAAAGAATTATTGGGGATTTGCCAGGGGAGATGGGGAAGGTATGGGCCTGCGAAAGCAGGCCCTTTTTTTGGAATCTAGAACTTGTAACCACCAAACTGTTCCCTTAATGCCATTTTTTGGATTTTACCGGTGGCCGTATGTGGTATTTCATCAATAAACTCGACTGCGTCCGGCATCCACCAGGTGGCAATCTTGCCGTCGAGGTAGGTCAGTATATCTTCAGCACTGACAGTTGAATCCGGTTTGCGCACAATGATCAGCAGTGGCCGCTCGGTCCATTTTGGATGAGCGACACCGATCACGGCAGCTTCGGCAACACCTTCGCAGCCTACCGCTGTATTCTCAATTTCGATAGATGAAATCCACTCACCACCGGACTTGATAACGTCCTTGTCGCGGTCGGTAATTTGCATGTAACCCAGTTCGTCTATGTTGGCGATATCACCGGTGTCGAACCAGCCATCTTCATCCAGGATGTTTTCATCGCGTTTGTAATAGGCCTTGGAGATGGCCGGGCCACGTACCAGCAGGTGGCCGGAAGTGGTTCCGTCACGCGGCAGGTCATTTTGGTCATCATCAACAATTTTCATTTCCACCATGTAAGGGGTGCGGCCCTGCTTGAGTTTCAGCTTCACCAGTTCTTCGCCCTGCAGGTGTTTGGTGGAGTTTTTAAGCTTGCCAGTGGAGCCTACAGGTGACATTTCCGTCATACCCCAGCCATGGATTACCTCGACATCGTACTTGCCTTCCAGTGTTTCGATCATCATCCTGGGGCAGGCGGCACCGCCGATCAAAACCCGGTCAAGATAGGGTAGTTTCAGATCGTTATCTTCAAGATATTGCAGTAATCCAAGCCATACCGTGGGTACGGCGGCAGATGCCGTAACTTTCTCACTATCCAGCAATTCGTAGATGCTTTTTCCATCCATGCCCGCGCCCGGCATGATCATGCTGCCACCTGAGGCTGGAACGGAAAAGGTGATTGCCCAGGCATTTGCGTGGAACATGGGGACGATGGGCAAAATGTTATCGGTTGAATCCACCCCAAGTACGTCGGGCTGGTTGCACATCAGCGCATGCAGGACATTGGAGCGATGCGAATAAAGCACACCCTTGGGGTGGCCGGTGGTGCCGGAGGTGTAGCACAATCCGGCGGCGGTATTCTCGTCAAACCGTACCCATTCGAAATCGGCATCCGAAGCGGCCAGCCACGTTTCATATGCGTGTGCGTTAGGCAGGCCGGTTTCCGGCATATGCGCGTCATCGGTCAGGATGATGTACTTTTTGATGGTTGGCAGTTTGGCTGCGATGGCCTCGATGATGGGTAGAAAAGTCAGGTCCACAAATAAAATCTTGTCTTCAGCGTGATTCATAATATAGATCAACTGTTCGGCGAACAGCCTGGGGTTGACCGTGTGGCTGATGGCACCCAGACCCATGATTCCATACCAGACTTCAACATGGCGGTCCGTATTCCAGGCCATGGTGGCAATTCGGTCACCAATGCCAATGCCTTCTTTTTGCAAAGCCTTTGCTACTTGTAGTGATCGTGTTCTAAGGTCACGGTATGTGTAGCGCCTGATGGGGCCTTCGATGGAACGGGTGACCATCTCTCTTTCACCGTGGTTCAGTGCTGCGTGGTCAAGAATTGTTTGAACCGTAAGTTGGTAATCCTGCATCAGGCCCAGCATATATTCTCCTTTGGTTGGCGGTTGTAAAAGCTATCTTGTTTTTTGATTACTGTATTCCGATAATATACCAATTGCACGGTCTGCAAGTTCTGACTGAACAAAAACATGGTCATGGAAATAGGCGGCGATCACATTGGCGGCAATTCCATGTTCGGCAAGTTTGCCGGCAACGGCGGCAGTCAAACCAACCGCTTCGAGACTTGAATGGATGCCGAGGGTGATACATCTGAATACGCTTTCATATGATAAACCAGCTCCCTCGGCGGTTTCTTTTAACAAGACGAGAGTGAGTCCTTCAGCCTCGGCAAACGATGCAATCGGCCTGGTTTCGGCATAGTCGCCGTATTTGGAGTCTTTAATGGTGCAGAAAACATAATCACCCTCGATCAACACAGGCGACATTGACAGCAGCAGATTTCCCAGGTTCTTTTCACCGGCCAAGGTAGCCTCCTTTCTATCGATAGATGATGGAATTCAGCATGATATTTAACCATACCAGTTCCCCGTTATTTACGTGTTCACCCATTCCATCAGCCACGAGCCATATACCGATATCCGAACGTTACGTAAATGCATCCTCATTCAGTTTACCTACCTTTCCCAAGTGTGTGAATCCGCTGGATTCAAATACCATGAGCTACCGCCGCAAGGCACTGCCGCGCCCGCTCTTCGATGGCATCCCAGCGCCCGGAAGCGATGTCTGCGGTGGAAAATAGTGGTGCGACAAAACCGGCGGCAAAGGCACCGGCAGCAATCCAGTCACCGGCATTTTGTTGATCCACACCATTGGTAGGTACGATTTTAAGAAATGGCATGGGGCCGAGTACCGAGCGAACCCAATCAGGGCCGCCGTGCGGGCAGGGGAATAACTTACAAAGCTGCGCACCAGCACGGTGGGCACGTAACATCTCGGTCGGGGTATGGGTGCCGGGCATGCTGGCCACACCCAGTTCGGTTGCAGCACCGATAACCGCCTCATCCACCACCGGTGAAACGAGAAAGCGGGCACCGGCCTCTACCGATTTCTGTGCCTGCTTAACATCCATGACGGTTCCGGTACCCACCACCAGGTCCTCGCGGCGGGAGAAATCCCTGACCAGGTCAAAAACACCCGGGATGGTAAGTGTGAATTCGATGATTCTGAAACCACCGCGTATTGCGGCTTCCATGGCCAGCGCAGCCTTTTCCTGATCGTCGGTGCGCAGAATCGCACTGGCTTTTACGTGACCAAATTGCTCAATAAAAGTGTCTGGTGTCACCTGGCTGGCTCCTGTGGTCTATGCTGATGACCGCCATCATATATGTACCCCGACGATCCATACCACGATCTTAAGGTATTTTTAAATGCAACCGGGTGTTTTAGTCGTTTTCATCCCTGGCTTCGACCTGGCACTCGCCACTCGTGGACACAACGATCCGGATGTCTATTGGCCGGCAACATACCTGACAGTCCTCGATGTATTGCTGCCTCTCCACTGACCTGTCCACCAGGATGGTGATGAACTCCCCGCAGTAGGGACAGCTTATGGTTTTTTCCTGGAGTAAATTCATCTATCAGTGGATATGTATTCAGTCAGATCGGAGTTCAGTATGTTTTCCAGCTCGATATAGTTATCTTGCCTGGTTTCGGTGAACAGGAAACCAAAAAGCGGGTAGGTTTTATGATCGACTTTCCTCAGTTCCAGTGGCTTTTCAAACTGGGCAAGTAATTTTTCATAATCAAATGATGTAATCTCGTCTGTACCGATGCCCGTCGAATTATCCAGTACGATAACACTGTATAACCTCCCTTCTTTTCCTTTGAGGATTTCTGGCCAATCTGGTTTCTTTTGTAAGTAGTAATACAGGTAAGGGTTAAACCCATAAGCCAGGAAGGATATATCAGCGGTAGTGCACCAGCCGCCAAACCGCATCGGGTTAACCTCAATGGGCAATAAATTGCCGTTATTATCCCGTCTCAGCTCAATATGTACGGGGAAGTTTTTTACACCGGCCAGTGCACCAATTTTTCTTGCGAACCCGGTGAACTCATCAAGATTGCTTTCGATAATCTCTTTTGATGAAATATAAACCCTGTCACTGACATCACTATCTGATGAAAAAACATGCTTCAGGATGCCTAAAACAACGGGCGCGCCCTCCGAATCAAAATACGCATCAAAGGCATATTCTTCGCCATTGATAAGTTGCTCAATAATAAATGAACGGGTATTCAAAACCTCTTCAGGGTACAAATCCTTGATTTGATCCATTTCTGCATGCAAGGCATCAACCGTTTTTTTCCATTCCTCGAGGTTGGAAACCTTATAAACCCCCATACTGAAGAAACCGACAGTTGGTTTGATAATGAATGGCAATGGCAATTCATTGAATTCAATGTCTTTCAGTTCTTCAACTTGAACACCTTTGAAAAAGAAACCTGGAAAAATTGATTTTGTTAGTTCGCGGAATTTCAACTTGTCCTTAAATAAATCTATTTTTCCAGGCAGGTCACTAAACGCCAGATGCTTCGCTATCCAGCCTATTGCGTTTTCTGAATTGGTATAGATAGCAGGCATATCTGCCGTTTGGGTTATTCCAATCGCTTCATTTTCGCTGATAAAGTTTGTACCAGGATAAAGGCTCAGGTTTTTTGCTGTCTCTGTACCAACTACCGGGATCGCATTGTCTTTGACAGTTCTTTTGAAAAATTCCGATACGTATGGTTCATCTACAAAAAACATCAAGTGTTCCCCGATTGGATTTGAAAAGCGTGATCAGCCTACACGTTAGGCGAGTAAATGTCCTTACTGGTACCTGAAGCAAACGCAATAGTAGTACGAGGGGACGCCCGTGGTACTCTGTCTTCGAGTGCATGGAAACGCTGCCTGCTGATCAGTTTGCAATAGGTTTTCATAAGGCAAACTCAAAAGGACTTAGATGAAACTGAGAACTAAATTATTACTGGTGGCTTTTCTGACACTGACAGGTACTCATGCGCATGCAGCCGCTAGCCTCGAAAAATGTCAGGACACGCTGAAGAAATTCAAGGCGCTGGGAAACGTGCCGGAAATGTTGGCCGAGTCGTACGGATATGCTGTGCTTCCCACAATCGGTAAAGGCGGGATAGGGATCGGTGCAGCTGGCGGCACCGGTTGTGTGTTCCGTGGAGGAAAACACACCGGGAAAGTGTCGATGGGGCAAATCACCATTGGATGGCAGCTAGGTGGACAGGCATATAGCCAGATTATCCTCTTGAAAAACGCTGACACGTTTAATGATTTTATCAAGGGTCAGTTTGAATTTGGGGCGGATGCCACCGCCGTGGCACTGACCTACGGTGCGCAGGCAGGTGCATCTACCAAAGGTGCGTCGGCAAGCGCAGGCGACACCAAGGCGGTCGGGGCCTGGAAGCGAGGTATGGCGGTTTTCACGCTGGCCAAGGGTGGGCTGATGTATGAGGCTTCAATCGGTGGGCAGAAATTTAAATACACCCCGCTGGGTGAATAATTCCGGGTATTAGTGCAGTGTCCTCACACAGTTGAGGGTACGCTTTCTTTCCTGCTGTTTTTTTCTTTCCAGGGCTTCTTCATCCTGAAAAAATATCTTCTATCCGCATTTTAAATAATCGGGAGATCTTAAACGCAAGCGGTAAACTTGGATCGAATTTTCCTTTCTCAATCGCATTGACTGTCTGTCTTGAAACCTCCAATTCATTGGCCAGGTTGGCTTGGGTCCAGTCCCGTTCTGCACGTAGTACCTTAAGGCGATTTTTCATCGGTAACGGATCCTTCCGACAATAATTCCGGCCATATAAGTTAAAGCTATCAGCATAATGAGACTTGAGGCTTGCAGTTCAGGGGCCATTCCCGCTTTATCCAGTATTGAATAGCCACCGAATGCCACCAGGGTCACACCTACTGATGAGGCCAATGCGTCAAGCTGGATCTTCCGTTCCATTTCATCCAGTTCTTTCAGAAATCGTTTATATGCCAGAATCATTCCAACACCGATTCCGCTGTTAAAAACAAATGCCATGGCTATTGGAAAAGTAGCTGAATACCACTCGTACTTTGAGATAAAGGAAATGATGGCCAAACTGGCGGCCCAGGCAATTGCCCAGAGATTTACGAGGTTCGCGTTTTTAAGATCACGCGCTGGCAGATTTTTGCAGATGATAGCGTCTATTAGTTTACTCATTAGTTTAGTACCTTTGTCATAATGTAAAGTATGCTTTACCAGTCAGAATAACCCTGAGATTAAAATATGTCAAGTAACGTTTACAAAAAGACTGGTATATTTAACTAATTACCCTGGAAATCCTGATTCCTTTTCTGCTTGTTAAACGGCCTTACTTCTCAATTTCTACCATGGGTATGCCTTTTAAGGCTTTAAGGAAAAGGCCCGAATTAGCACTTGTTTTCGGGGAGGCGTCCATATATGTCCGGAATAGTAGGGATCAGAGTAAAAATTTCATTGGTATTTAGGGTAAGCTCAGTCCGACCCCATTAATCCCTGAACATTTTCAACAGCACTATTTCAATTGATGTGTTCGAATATTCTCATTCAAATCAGGTGAATCAATGAGTACTGAAGCCACAATCTTTGCCGGTGTTGTTGTCTACCTGGTGATCATGTTGTTCATTGGAATCTATTCCGCGAAGCAAACCCACTCCACGGTGGATTTCATGGTGGCCGGCAGACGAATGCCGATCTGGATTTGCGCAGCTACCCTGATGGCAACCTGGTTTGGCGGCAGCGCCATGATGGGTTCCTCCGGGGCAGCTTACGAGGGCGGATTCCTGAGGATAATCGCCGATCCGTTTGGCGGGGCATTGGCGTTGTTTGTTGTCGGCTTCTTTTTTGCGCGTATTTTCCGCCGTCTGCGCCTGATTACCTTCATTGAGTTTTTTGAAAACCGCTTTGGCATTACTGCGGCGACCATTGCGGCCGTCGCATCAATTGCTTCCAGCGTCGGCTGGACCGCCGGCATGTTGGTGGCTTTTGGCTTTGTATTCGAGACCCTGACCGGTGTTCCGCTGGTCTGGGGAATTACCGGTGGTGCGGCCATTATTTTTGTCTACACAGCAGTGGGTGGCATGTGGGCGGTCGCGGTAACGGACTTCGTGCAGATACTGATCATAGCCATTGGCCTGGTTGTTTTGCTGGTAACCGTTCTGGTTGATGTGGGTGGTTGGGGTGTTATTGCACCCCAGTTGCCCGAGCATACTTTCCGCATGGTTCCCCTGGAGAACTCGACAGAAATCTGGCTCAACTATTTCCGAATGTGGTTGATATTTGGACTGGCTGATGTCACGTCACAGTCCCTGTTACAAAGATCATTTGCCGCCAAGAATGAACAAGTGGCACAAAATTCGTTCTACCTCGCCGGTTTCGGTTACCTGGCCCTGGGCATGATTCCGGTCATGCTGGGCATTATTGCCAGTGTAACCCTGCCAGGTCTGGAAGACCCCGAGACAGTGATACCTACACTGGCGCTGAACCATTTGCACCCGGTTGCCATCGCATTGTTTGTGGGTGCGCTATTGGCAGCCATCATGAGCACCTGTGACAGTGCGCTACTGGCTGCGGCCAGTATCTTCAGTACCAATTTGTTGCCGTTTTTTAAATCAAAACCTTCCGACAAGTTAAAGCTGCTCGTAACGCGTCTTGCCATACCGGTGTTGGGCTCAGTTGCCATCTATATCGCGCTTAAAGTGCAGGTTATCTTTAACCTGATCCTGGACGCCAATTCCGTAATTCTGGTCAGTGTGGTTGTCCCATTCATTGCAGGTATATATTGGAAAAAATCAAACCGAACAGGAACGCTGGCGGCCATGGCAATGGGTTTCCTGGTGTGGTTGGTGGCGGTGTGGTTTTTGCCAAACCTGGCGGGAGACATGCTGGGCCTTATCGCCTGCCTGGTGACCATACTGGTAGTCACTCCTTTGACGCAAAAATTCGATCCACCACGACCCTTGCTGGCTGTCGATGGCGAAGAGGTGGCAATGAAAGACCGACTGGGCACACTGCCGTTGTTCAGATCGGTCAAGTGAACGGAACCAATAATGATGCTTAAAAACAAAGTAGCTCTGGTTACGGGCGGATCATCCGGCATTGGGCTGGCGATTGCAGAACGTTTTTTAAAAGAAGGCGCTAAGGTGATGATAACCGGGCGCTCCAAACAACGATGTGATGACGCCCTAAAACATCTCGAAACGTTTGCTAAAGATGCCGTTGATTCTGCGGCCGGTGATGTTTCTAAATGGAATGATGTGCAGCAGATGGTAAAAAATACGGTTAACCGTTTTGGTCGAATCGATATTCTGGTTAATAACGCAGGCATTTATCTTGATAAACGCATTGAAGAGACTACCGAAGAAGAATGGGATCAGATTATAAATATCAATTTAAAAGGTGTTTTCTTATGCTGCAAAGCGGCGTACCCCCATTTTAAAAAACAAGGCAATGGCACCATTGTAAACATGTCCTCTGATTCAGGTGTTACCGGCAATCCAGACGAGGCGGCCTATTGCGCATCAAAAGGGGGCGTAACTAATTTAACCCGTGCTATGGCTCTGGACTATGCCAAAGAAAATATTCGGGTCAATGCTATCTGCCCAGCAATAATTCATACACCGATGCTGCAAAGAGAAATCGATATGCAAGATGATAAAGAAGCCTACTTAAAAGAGATGGATGAATTACACCCGATTGGAAGAGTCGGGCGACCGGAAGAAGTTGCATATGCTGTGTTGATGGTCGCTGCAGATGAAGCGTCGTTTATTACGGGTGCGAATATAGCGGTGGATGGTGGGTTTACGGCTGTTTAGGGCTGCTTTAATTGCCTGAAGAGTGAAGATTCTCCTTCGATAATCTGAATCAATATTAATCCGCCTTGAAAAGGCAGAAAATCAATAATTGGGGTCAGAGTTAAGTGTCAGAATAAACTGCTAGGCGTTGGCGAATTGTTGAGGAGAACTGAGGCAATATACTAGATAAAAATGGTGGCCAGAGGTGGAATCGAACCACCGACACGCGAATTTTCAAAAGCATCCTTCGGATTAGTTTCCGCAGCTGAAATTAATTGCTGATGTGGGCTATGGTTCAATTTTATTCAGTAAACGATAAATTTCACTTACATCGACCGGGCCATTTTCTTCACCGCGCTCTCGTTTCAGTGCAAGTATGTCGTCTATGGGCTTCAACATGACATACAACAGAGGGTTCTGTGGTGATATGCCAGGAAAAGACTGCTGCATTTCATCCAGCAAACGCTTTGCGTCTGTCTGTTTGCCTAGGACGTACAGCAATGCGACCGCCGTTGGCGTGGTAAATGGGTCTTTGCTAAGAAAAATCGCACGATTAACCGCCTCCAGTGCTCCGGCCGGGTTGTCTTGAGCCAGTGCGACGTTTGAACGGATAAGCCACACAAAGGCGCGATCGCTGCTAAATGCTCCAAGCTTCAATGCGATGTCGGCATTTTCCATTGCTTCCTCGTAGTGGCCATCCCAAAGCAGGTAAAGAGCGTAGTCCACACGCAGGCGGGCTGACATTGGATTAGCCTCAAGTGCCTGTTTGTAAACCGCAAGGGCTTCATCTTGCTGGCCAACAGACGTCAGCATATAACCCAGACAACCGCACGCAGCTGCGTGAAACGGGCTGAGTTCGTGCGATTTCCGAAAGTAGCTGATAATAGTGTGCAACCGTTCAAGATCGGTCTCTTTCAGCAGAGGTTGAGACAAGTATTTGTTGATCTCAAGCTCACCGATGGCCCACCAGGCCTCTGCCATATCGGGCGCGATCTCAACCGCTTGGTCAAGTTGACGTCGGGCGTATTCATACTTGTCAGGATCAAAGGCCAACACGATGCTAAGGCCCCTAACATAATGCTCCCACGCACCTGCGGGCGGGCGATCTGTACGCTGTACACGCCGAACCTCGGATTGCAGGACCGCAGCGGCGATTTTCGCAACCAACTCGTCTGCTACTTCAAACAATTCAGCCTGTCCAGCAACACTTTGAAAGCGTTCTGCCCAGACCTGATTGTCCCCTGCACCGGATAGAGTGGCTAAAACCCGTATTCCGTTTGGGCCGGTACTGATGCTGCCTTCGACCCGGTAGGAAGCCCCCAGGCTACTCGCATATTCGTTCGCACTCAAATCGGAATCACCGTATTCCATTGAAGCATTGCGGGAAACTACTGGAAAATTTTTGGTGTGTTGCAGCCCTGCGATCAGTTCATCGGTAAGTCCAAAAGCCAGATAATCCTGATTTTCGTCGCCACTGGTATTTTCAAAGGGAAGAACAATCACCGCGGGACGGGCGATCAGGGCTTGGAGTGAGACTTGCGCGTCAACATCTGCTCGATCCCCGATCAAGACAAGGTATATGACCGCTATGCCCAATGCGCCGATGATCACATAATTCAGCTTGTGGCCGGTTTGCCGGGCGACAGATGCCGAAACGACAATATCCGTCTCTTTCCTGATGCCATCCGCTGTAAGTTCATAAGCCCAGGCAAAAAACATGGCCAACAGAAAGCCAATGCCCAGCAATAAGAGAATGACGCGGAACACCCAGTCCGGCGCACTCACGTTGTTCAGGATGACATCGGCAATCTACATCACCAGCCATGCCATAACGATGTAGGCAGTTGCTACCTTGAAGACATTACGACGTTTCAGTTCATTGAAAAATGACAAGGGCTGGCTTCTTTGTGTCCGTGATTGCTGTTAAGCATAGTTGTTTCATGAACAAATGCCAAAAAATGGAATGTGCATCGTGGTTTGACAGGTAGCTGGTGGGCGGCTTCTGGCCAGGCAGCTCAACGAACGACCGAGAAAGACGTTAAACTTTGAGACACCAGCCGAACGATTTAACCAATGTGTTGCGTCGACCGGTTGAGATCACAGTTCGGGCCCGGCCATTAGCGGTCTTCTAAATAAATGTATCCGGCCCATTATGCTGAAAATTAAATCAATCCGACTGATCCATCTGCTGATCAGCCCGCGAAAACAGGATGAAAACCACAGAAAGCAATGCAAAAACCGAACCCATGCCAATCGCCACGTCCCAGCCCAGCTTTGCTGCGATGGCTGACAACAAAATGGCATTTACAAATCCCATGAAGTTAGCGCCGGTGTTGAACATACCGTAAACCGAACCAGCATGGCGGCCACCGATAGCAGCGCCATTGGCGGCAAATGCACCTTCGGTAAACTGATTGAAAAAGAAACAGGCGCCAAGCATGCCTGCCGCTACATAGGCATTAGTGTGCAAAGCCACACCCAGTAAAAGTAGGGCTGAAATACTGCAGCCAATCATGATGGGCCAACGGCAGCCCCAGCGCACGCCGAGCCGCTTGCAAAGATAATCTCCAACCCAGCCACCCGAAAATGCGCCAGCAGCACCTGCCACCCACTGGGCAGAAGTTAGAAATCCAGCTTCCTGTACGCCCATGCCACGCACGGTCACCATGTAGTAATAGCCCCAGGTGAATACCACATAAAATACAAAGTTCATGGATGAGTAGCTGAGCGTTACCATCAGCGCATCACGATTTTTTAAGACACGCCGCCAGGCAACTTCGCAGTCCGAGTCGTTTTCGACCTGCACAACCGGGGCCGTTAGCAAGGCAATTTCTTCTGCGTTCACCGATGGGTGTTGCCCCGGCCGATCACGCGCATACCACCACCACATGGCAGAAGCTGCAAAAGCAAAAGGTGCGAGGACTAAAAAGCCGATACGCCAACCATATTGGCCAATTAACCAGGGCAAAGCCGAGGCCGTTACTGCCAGGCCAACTGTTAACGCTGCACTGGTCAAACCATTTGGCAAGGCCCATCCACCATTGGGAAACCAACGCCCGATGGCCGAAACCATGATGGGGAAAACCGGGGCATGCGATGCGCCCACCAAAAATTGGACGGTAAGCAAAAACCCAATCACGATGTATACGGGAGCCACATCGCGGGCTGGTGTAAGGCTGGTAATGGCAATCAATAAACCCCAGACAACGGCAATCGAAGCCAGAGTAAACCTCGGCCCTTTACGATCACCCCAACATCCGCCGGGGGAATTGGAACAATGCATAACCCAGTGGAAATGCAGCCATAATCCAGCCCCACTGAATCTCAGTAAGTTGTAGGTCTTCGATCATGGCAGGGCCAGCGATCGACAAATTGCCACGCAACATGTAGGAAACAAAACTGATAAACATCAGGATGGCGAGTATGCGCCAGCGAACGTTGGTGGGACGCGAAGCAGAAACAGTCATGGCAAAGCCCGATAGTTATTATTGTCCAACATCATGCAGTAAACAGTCACTGGTCACAAAGAATGTGTTCATTCCAGTATCACAGGGTTAAGGGCCGGATATTTTGAATATGCGAGCGTTTCCTTCTGGCCGTTTGCAGTCTTTGCGAGGGTTGAAAACTGATCAAATTCTATGACTGCTCTCTGTCGAGTAGCGGTCGTTTGTCAAAGGCATTTTTCTGCGATGGTAATGGCAGCAGACGGCCAATAACGGCCCCAAGCGACTAAATGTATCCGGCCCCATTTCCAGCTGGAACGATCTGCCGCTTTTATTCGAGGGCGGCCGAGACTTGGCTGGTGGGGTGGTTACTGGATTTCGGACGTGCAGATCCTGGCTCTACAGGGCAAGAAGGCAGAGGCTTTGGCCGCGCTGAGAATGGCGGTCGATGAAGGCTGGCGAACGCTTTGGTGGTACTACCTGCAATACGATCCAAACCTGGAGTCTATTCGCGATGAACCGGAGTTTCAGGCCATTCTGACCGAGATCAAAGCCGATATGTCGGCCCAAATGCAGCGAATCCGCGAGATGGAACAGAGCGGCGAAATTGAGACTGTTCCGGGTGTGGATCTCGAGTCTCTCTGATCTGATTCGAAGTATGGAAATGCGGAAATGGGGCCGGGTACATTTAGTCGCTTGGACCCGCTGCTGCCGGAAAGCAGACTGTCAGTAGGCGCCGGGAACATGAGAGACATTCCCCAATACACTAAAAGTATACCGGCAATCAAAAGATAGGTCCCAAACCCACCGCCATATTCGTTCCCCAAATCATTCGATACCGATTTACTTTCGGTTGTATTTGTCTGCTAACAAACCATTTTTCGCTTACCTGTCATTTACCCCGCGCAGCCCACCAACCACCTGGCCTGGGCAGACCAATGCGTTCCTGAATTGCTTCGATAACAGCCTGAAAAATCGGGGATTAGCCTTTTCTTTCATCGAGACTGGGCCTGGCTGGGTACGGGAGCACCCACCCAATCGGGATTTCGTATTGTCCGACAGGTATCCAACCAGGGGGTCCGTGACGGCATCGAACACAAGCCCGATTCCTACAGCCAGACCCGCCACCATTCAAGAAAGGTAACTACGCAACCTCGTATTTTCCGAGGATCGTGTAAATCTTCTCTCGAATCGGATCGGGCATCGGTGCAGGCTGATGGTTCGCCAGGATCTCGCGCAGATCATCGTCGATTCGTTCAATCAGATCCTTGTCCGGGATGGAGCTCGAACTAAGAGGGAACGCGGCTCCAAAATAGCGGCTATTCCAGTAATTGTCTCGGCAGTGCTTCGCGGTGTGCCTATCTCCGAGATAGTTACCCCTCAGCCCCACAGACCGGGTGACATCTAAAGCAAGGTGATCATCGTCGATGGGGATTCCCTTCCACATACAGCGGAGCATTCCGGCAAGATCGTCGCAGAGAAGCAATGAGTGCATAGAAAAAGTGATCCCATCATTTAGTATGCCCAGGTAGTCCAACGTGCCCGGCTGCAGGTAGAACGCTTCCATCAACCCAATTCCAATCTGTATGCATGCATCCTGATTGAAACGTCGCGCAGAAGAATTCCCACCACCTCCGGCGGTCGGGGGCAGTCCATAGTGACTCCTGACCTGGCGCATGGCCATGTCGGCCAACAGTTCCGGGACCTTGTTCTTCAGGTTCCCCGTGCTGGGTTCCATGAAGTCGTTTTCCGAACAGCCGATGCAGAACGAGCCCTCTCGAACGAGTTGCGATAGAACCATGCCGGCAAAGTCAGTGGCCAGGCTGTGAGTCATGCAACCCGCGATCGTGTAAGGAGCCGTGCCGCCGCCGATCGAGACAGTTCCCACCATCACCGGGATTCCGCACTCGGCAGCCCGAATGATCTGATCGCTATGCGTCTTGGCGTAGTAGAGCGGGAGTGGCGTGATTTGATGAACGAAGTAGGGCTTCTCGGCGAGCCGGTCCATCCCCCCTCGAATCGCTGCGGCCATCTCAATGACTGCATCGAAGGCGATGCTATTCTCGCACAGGTACTCGAGAGGCTTGGTAGTGTTCTCGGCCATCGCCACGAACCCTCCGATCTCACCATGAAGGGTCGGGCGCGGGACGTCTATGACCGGCACACAGACTCCATCAATGTTCGGAAGTGCGTCGGCGACTCGTGCGATGGTGGCTATATCCTCCCGGGTACTCTCCCTCGGCTCTCCTGTCTCGAGGTCGACGACTTTGATGCAGGTCATCCCGGGGAAGAATGATGTCGCCCCCTCTTTGATCTCAAGGTAGTCGCTGGCGTCGCGATTCCAGATCTTCGTGCTCTTCGACACCGTTGCGAGACAATTCTCCACGAGTTCGCGATCGAACTTCACTACATTATCCGGCATGATCTCGCAGCCGGCGTCGGCGAAGCGGTCGAGAACCTGGGGATCCGGATCGAACGCAACGCCGATTTCACTCATAAGCTGAAAGGTGGCATTGAGGATCTTCTGGACATCGGCCTCCGACAGAATATCGTAGACAGGGGTTCCACTGTACGACAGTTCTTCATCTGGCGTGGTTGAATTACCACTATGGGAGCGAGTCTTCATTCTTCTGCCTTTTCTGCGTCGCATAACGATTTTTGGCCTACATGAGTATCGAATTGGATAAAAGAAGTATAAACCACCTTCTCGGAGGGTGGGGAAGCGCCAGAAACGGCAAGCTAACACGTGAAAGGAGCCTGATGACCCTGTTATTACTGATTTTTAAAGGTCGGCTTGTGGCCGACAGTTGCTATACGGCGTGATTGGAGTCGAGGTGCTGGTTCTGGCCAGTAAGCAGTTATTCACCATGCGTGATTTCAAGAGAAACGAATAACCGAGAACGGTCATAAACGGACTATAAAATTTATTTTTTCGAGTCGCCATCACGGACAACTCGGCTTATAACGAATCCTTCAATCCGCTTTCATTGCCAGCCAGTTCCAGCAGTCTTAAAACATTATTGGTACGCTCCAACATCTGGCGGGCCTGATCCATTAGATCAGTTGAAATCACCCACTTTTGAACCGCTATATTTCGAAATTGTCTAGTGGCAAGCACGTCCAGGATGCGCGCTTCTTCGACAGGGGGCGATAACGGAAAATCATCCACACGACCGAGTGCTACCGCCGAAAAGTCGAGATTTTTGATGATATACGGCTCATAAATTTGTACCAACTCCATCTCGTGCGTGTTTTGAACCATTGCAGTTATCTTTGCAGCCGCGTAGTACTCAGCTAACGCATTCTTCAGCGGCCGACTCTGAATCAATCTGAGATCGCCCGACCCAGTAAGATTGGCATAGGCGCGATCAACCGGGATAAATGACGTCATATTCGTAATCGACCTGAAGTTCTCGTTTAGTTCCGCTACTGGCAAACTGGGTGATGTGAGTGCCGACTGCTCTTGAAGGACAAGCGTGCTTCTAAGAATTCCCTCGAGCCTTACCGTCATTTTTTCCAATGTTGTTTTGTTCAGTTCGAAATCTTCCTGAATTTCATATAGGTACACGACTTCGAGCCGAGCCTCCTTTTGGTCTTCCCACCAAGTGTCAATCCAAAATGCCAGCAGAATGCTGAAGACGATTGCGACTCCCTCCGCAGCTGTTCGTCCCCATTGAATGTTATTGATATTCGTCATATTAAGATATACGTTTGGCTGCGGACGCTTTGGGTCAAAAGCAGTAATTTGATAAAGTCTAGTTCATAGTGGCCGGAATATCTGCTGTTGGCCGTTAGTACCTATACGCGATACTGCAGAACGACCGTCAGCTATATGGCGTAGAGCGGCTATTTGACAGCCAACAATTTGAGTATCTTGAATTGGCGGAATCGGCCAGAAGCCGACGTTACATAGCACACCGCTTATATTATCGATCAATGAACGGTTGGCGATGTCCCGGCCAAGCTCGCTGCTTTCTTCCTAGTAGCGGGATGAGTACAGGTGTTAATATCCGCTCCGACTTTTGGTCATTATTGGAAGTGCGATGCTACTGCGTAGCCTGTCTGAAAATCTCAAGGCTCAGAATTGGGCAGCCGTATCTATCGAGTTACTGGTCGTCACCGTCGGTGTTTTCATCGGCATCCAGGTTTCGAATTGGAATGAGAATCGACTGACTATCGACAGGGCGAGCGTACTAACGGAGAGACTTCTCTCAGACCTTCGCCTTGAGAGCAGACACATCATTGCAACCTATCACTATCATGAGGATGTTCTGGCGAATGCGAAACGGGTACTGAAAGTTCTCACTGGCGAAAAAAGCGCATCGAATAGCGATCTTCTTATATGGGCGTATCGCGCCACGCAATATTCCTTATCATCCGAACGTCGTTCCAACTATGAGGAGCTCGTCGCAACCGGTGGGATTGGCCTTATTACTGATAAAGAAGTGCAGGAGGTGGCGAGCAACTATTTCAATTCGCCGGTGCTCGACTACATCAGGAAAAGTGGTGTTGAGTCTAAATACCGTTCGCTCCTGCGCGAAACAATGCCAGTGGGCGTCCATCGCAAGATCCGTCTGGCGTGCGGCGATGGTGCCCGCAAGAGGCTCGACGAGTTCGACGACATACAACCTGGAGAGCTAATGGATTTCGAGTGCTTCCCGGATTTTACGCAAGTCGAAGTTGATGCCGCGGCGGCCGCTCTAAGAGAGAATTATTCCCTCGTTCCAGCCCTGAGACTGCGAATAGCAACAATGGATACCGAACTCTATGACATCAAAGGCAGTTTCATAGATGGTAAGTGGCAACGTTTCCACGATGGTTGGGCTGAAGGTAATGCTGCCGCGCAAACGGCGCCTGAGTAAATGGCATTGTCCTGACCGTTACTTGCCACTCAGGTTGTGTGTCCGCTTTGCCCGTAACTGGCCGCACGAGTATCTGAGTTAGGGAAGTAGCGACCGTCTGGTTCTGGCCGTTTTGAGTCCTTCGTCTCGCTGAAAATTGCACCAGACGAGTAACCGCTTACTGCGTAGCACCGGCCCCTAGATCACCTCGGCCCCGGCATCTTGGAAGATGCTGACAGCTGTTTCTGCATCGTTGGTGTTATCGAAACCGATATAGGCGATGAATCGCGTCCCGATCACGGCCACGGAAAGGCCCCGGATGTTGATTCCCGCATCGGCAATCAGTCCCGTCAGTCTAGCAGTAACGCCGTGTTTGTTGTCCGCCTCGAAGCACACGGCATCCACGCTTCTCGTGAGGCTGAAGCCTAAGGTACTGGCCGCTTTGACCTCCCTGTCCCCTCGTATCGGTGTGACATAAACAACTCCCGAACCGGGACTCTCAGGTGTACGCCTTGCGATGCTGAAATTGAAGTCAGCACCAGCCTCGTCCATGCCTTTGAGTAGCCACGAGAGGCCACCTGTTTTATCAGCGATGCTCGCTGACCATACATCTACACGTTCGATAATTGTATCAGGTAGATACAAAACAGCATCATTTGAGACAGGTTTATGAGCAGAATGTAATAACATAACAATTCCCTCCTTTAAGTGACTATCCGAAAAATAGATAAACGCCCAGCACCGCTACCGGATCGGGAGGTTATTGGATTTTTGTTTGCAGGCTTATTTGAATAATCTGGCGATGAAATAGCTGTCAAGATCGCATTATTAAGTATAGTCAATAAATTGAACAGTTGACGGAATGAGTCTCAATCGCGTAAGAAGTAAACAGACCTTAATTTCGCGTGCAATTCACACTTTCACGAAGGGCTTCTCTAATCGGGCCTTGATGACAAGTTCCCTTTGTTTATGGCAACACTTCATACCTAGCGATCATGCCACCAATGAAATGATTGGAAACGTGGCAATGAAACAGCCAGATTCCTGTTGCGTCAGGCACCATGTTGACCTGCTGCATGCCCATGGTCACCAATGAAGTTGTATCAACCCTCATGTTGTCCAAAATTGCGGTATTACCCAGTCACCACTACTTTATCAGTTGATTGAGATACCACTTGTTGAACCTGTGCACTTGACCTTCCTGGTTTGACAAGCACCCGGGTTGATATCTGCTCGACATAATCCCGCGCTGATTGTTTTCTGTGATGACTTTGTCCTGGCGGGTCGTGACATCCCACATCCAGATCATACGTTCAATATCGACAGGCTCGGCGCGGCCATCAACAAGCCAGCTAATTTCGACATCAGTGCGCATTGCACCGCGAGGGGTGAATACGATAAGCGCTGCAAAATCGTTGCCGGCAATAATCTGGTTGAATGGGCTGAACGACAGATGCATCCGGCCATGATCAAAGCCGCTTCTTTTGCCCATCAAACAGGCGACCGGTTGCCCGTCCTGGGTTTCACTTTTAATATCGCTTCTGTGCGGACGTTGCAGACAAAACTTCATATGTGCAGAGTGTTCGTCATCACCAACTGTGCCTATCGGCCGTCCAAGTTTGGCGGCTTGTCTTTCCCATTCTTCAAGCAACGGTGCAAAATGCTCAGCCGCATCTGCAGGTCCCGAACCGGGACCTGCACCAATGGCTACAAGTGCATCACGCGGATGGCGCGAACAGAACTCCGGATGAGCTGAAACGCAGTGATAACATTCAAAGAAATTTTCAACCACTAACTTCCAGTTTGCATCTGTTGGATAGGATGCTCGATGTGCGATCTTCGCATCTGCAAATCCATGAAAGTCCAGGTAGGGCTCAAACACTGCAAATTCCTGATCAAATTCCGGTTCAGTACCTGGCGAAAGGTTCAGGAAAATAAATCCGTGATGCACCCTGATATGACATTTGAACAGACCATGCTCTTCGGGATTGAAATCTTCAGGCATAAAGCGTGCTGCCTTCAGACTACCGTCCAAACCATAACTCCAAGCGTGATAGGGACAAGTCAGACGTTTACGTTTACCTTCCTTCTCAAGACAAATCAACGAGCCACGATGGCGACACACATTGAATAAAGCATGAATCTTCTGGTCGATATCACGAATGACAATGATGGATTCCTGGCCCACTTCATAGAGGAAAAACTGGCCTGCTTCGGGGATGCGGCTGACATGGTCGACGAGTAGCCATTTGCGGCTCACGACTTTTTGCATGTCCAGGGCGAATACATCGTCATCGCAGTAAAATGATTGCGACCGGGTGGACGTCTGCCCTGCATTTTCAATCAGCGCGTTGATTTCAGACTGAAATTTCACTTAATGCCGGATTCTCCTGTTTTTGGGAGCATACACCTTTAATTACGCCCGCTTATACCCTCATTGTTGAATTGCAGGTTCGATTGACCCACTTTTGAAGATATTTGCACTGAATAGTTGACTCGGATCCAACGCAAGCTTTTAGAATAATTTCATGCCGTTATCCCAATCAGCATGGTTCAATATTCAGTGCACTTACTGGGTCAAATCCGGATGCAATTCAACACCTGTCCGATCAAATGAAGAGCGTCCATTAGCATGAATCCGTCGTTTTTGCCGAGGGTTTAAATTTCTGCTCATTAGACCAATTATGGCCCAATGACCGCAATTGTGTCCAACAGGAAACATGGATTACTAATCCGAGCATCCAGCACACCAGACACCTTTTCGGCTTTCCAACTCAATGTGCCAAATTTGGCATAAACCAACAGTAATTTACTGCTACTTTACAATAGAGAAAACACCGTAAGCAGCTGATTAATATAACGTTAAATATCGTTTTGGTCTTCTTGAAAATCCGCGTGTCGGTAGTTCGTATTCTCGAATGTGCAAGTAAGACCACAAGCTTCATAATCCGTATAACTTGCTGCCGATATTTAGGATCATACCCAACGAGGTCATGTTCAGGTGTTGAAAAATGGTGGCCAGAGGTGGAATCGAACCACCGACACGCGGATTTGCAAAATGAACGGTCAATTTTTAATTGTATATTAATCAGTCGCTTGCGGTGTTTGTCCATTATCAAAGTGCCGGTAAACGCTAGTAAATGCCAGTAAATAACA
>PVMK01172462.1_pt1 | contig 72417 bp, 66 predicted proteins | sample 1853481 | NCBI WGS metagenome assembly PVMK01 (sample SAMN08533507, study PRJNA380276) | Marine sediment metagenome, whole genome shotgun sequencing project.
TCGATGGGGGAATGTGGGTCGATCGTCAAAGGGAAAACCAGATCATTGTTACTCTCGCGAAAGCGCATTAGTTTCTCCACCACTGGGTTGATTAGGGGGAGTACCCCTGGCTCATTATTCTTGGTGCTTGCAATTGGGCAGCCTTGTTTGTGAGGTCCAGTTCCATCCAGGTCGGGACTACTACAGATCATATACCTATTGTATATGGCTAATTAGTAATCCTGCCACTGGATCGGTTGAATGGGGCTTCCCCGTACGTTCTTAGTGTCGGAGTGTATCGAGATAGTCAGCCCACGCCTGCATCATCTCGGCTCGTCCCTCCAGGTGTGCAGTCCTGTTATAGGCTCGGCCGTTGGGGTCTTTAACTGCGTGAGCCAGCTGGTGCTCAATCCAGTCAACTCGATATTCCAGTACCTCATCCAGCAAGGTGCGGGCCATGGCCCTAAAGCCATGTGGTGTCATGGTGTCATTGTCGTAGCCCATGGTTCTCAGGGCGGTGCGTACGCCATTTTCGGACAGGCAGCGACTGGCGCCTCGCGCACTGGGGAACACGTACCGCCCCCGGCCTGTCAACAGCTCCAGCTCCCGCAGGAGGTTCAGCGCCTGGTTACTCAGGGGCACAATGTGAGGCTGCTTCATCTTCATCTTTTCGGCAGGGATCTCCCAGCGCTTGGCCTCCCAATTGATCTCCGCCCACTCCATACCCCGTGTCTCGCCGGGGCGTTGGAACAGAAGGGGGGACAATAGTAAGGCTGTTTTCACCACCAGCGTACCCCGGAAGCCATCTATAGCCACCAGTAGACGGCCCACCTCAGTGGGATCTGTGATCGCTGCATGGTGCTTCTTCTTACGCCTGGGCTTGAGTGCCCCCTTGAGGTCGCCACTTGGATCGCGCTCGGCGCGTCCGGTGGCGACCGCATAGCGGAATATCTGTCCAGCAGTCTGTTTGGCTCTGTGAGCTATATCATTGGCCCCCCTGTCCTCGATCCGGCGCAGGGTCGCCAGCAGCTCAGGAGCGGTGATGGACGCAATGGGGCGATTTCCCAAGAAGGGGTAGAGGTCCTTTTCCAGAATGCGCCCGGTGCGCTCCCTGTAGCTCTTCGACTTCTCGGGCATGATCTGGTTGAACCATTCCCGTGCCACGGCTTCAAAGCTCTCGGCGGCCGCCAGGTGCCGGGTCAACTTCTCTACCTTCCGCTCATTACCTGGATCAATGCCCTTACTGAGCTGCTTCCTGGCGTCCTGGTGATTTTCTCTGGCTTCCTTCAAAGGTACTTCGGGATAAACGCCCAACGCCAAGGTCTTCCGCTTTCCAGAGAAACGGTAGTCATAACGCCAGTACTTGGCGCCCTTGGGGTGAACAAGGAGATACATGCCACCCCCGTCTGTGAGCTTTATTGCCTTCTCGGCTGGTTTTGCCTGCTTGACTTCTGTGGCGGTGAGCTTGCCCATGTTAATTCCTTACTCTATCTGGCCCTGACGGTATCAATTACAACAGGAGCCGAAGTACCGTCCGATATACCGCCATAAGCGACGGTATGTAGTCAGACGCATTGGACGGTATCAGATTGAGTATAAACAAAAAAGCCACGAAAAACAGGGCCTTATGGACAATATTAGATGTACTAGATTTGAATTTGGTCGGTGTGAGAGGATTCGAACCTCCGACCCCTTCGTCCCGAACGAAGTGCGCTACCAGGCTGCGCCACACACCGAATATTTGAGGCCGATGACTATACCAAAAGCGGGCGGAGGAACCAATATCCCTCGTCAGCTGTTTGGTCACGGGGTCTGTGGCTAGTAGACCCCTGCCCAGCGCGCCAGGAACTGGCTGAAAATACTCAGAGTCATCACCACAACGATCAGTAAAAGGAGCAGGCGTAATGGGCGGAAGGGCTTGCGCTCTACCGAATTGATACCGCGCTTGACGAACTCATCTACCCTGGCCTGGTCATCCGGGTAAAGACGATTTTGATGACTGCGATCCTGCTTGTCTTGAGTTTCTTCGGTCATATAAAAACGGGGAGAGAATAACGTCCGCTATTCTCTCCCCTAAAGACAGGAAAGTCACCCCAATCAGGTAACTTTCCTGAGCAGCAACTGCGGTTTCCAGGTTTACAAATCAAACATCGCCTCAGGCATCTGCATAAGATTGTCAGCGCCGGATAACATGGTCTGCTTGTAAACCAGGGTGCGCGGCAACAGACGAGCAAAGTAGAATCGTGCGGTGTGAAGCTTCGCCTCGTAAAAAGACGTATCGCCATCGGCTTCTGCAATCTTTTGCCGCGCCAACACCGCCATACGTGCCCAGAAATAAGCCAATGTGACGTAGCCGCTGTACATCAGGTAATCCACGGCCGCAGCGCCGGCCTCATCGGGGTTTTCCATGGCGGCTTCACCGATCTTCATGGACAGCCCCAGCCACTCGTCCTTGTAGGGCTTGAGCACGCTGATAAACTCGGCATCCTCTTCTCCCGGGTTGGCTTCGCAGAATTCATCGATCATAGCCGTGAAACCCAGCAGCAGCTTGCCGGCGGTACCCAGCACCTTGCGACCCATCAGGTCCAGCGCCTGAATGCCGGTGGTACCCTCATACAGCGTGGAGATACGCGAATCTCGCACAATCTGCTCCATACCCCACTCCCGGATATAGCCGTGACCACCAAAAACCTGCACACCCAGGTTGGCCGCCTCGAAACCGGCTTCGGTGACAAAGGCCTTGCCGATAGGAGTCAGCAGTGCCAGCAGGTCGTCCGCGGCCTTGGCCTGCTCCTCGGTACCCTTGTCCACTATATCGCCCTGCTGGGCCAGGAAATACAGCAGCGCGCGGGACCCTTCCGCCAGGGCTTTCTGCGTCAGCAGCATGCGGCGCACATCCGGGTGCACGATGATGGGGTCGGCGGGGCCGTCCGGGTTCTTGGGGCCGGTCAGACTGCGCATGGCCAGGCGTTCTTTGGCATAGGCCAGCGCGCCCTGGAATGACAGTTCCGCAGAGGCCAGGCCCTGGATGGCGGTACCAATCCGGGCGGTATTCATAAAGGTGAACATACAATTGAGGCCCTTGTTGGGCAGGCCGATCAGATGGCCTTTTGCGCCGTCGAAGTTCAATACGCAGGTCGCATTGCCATGGATGCCCATTTTCTTCTCGATGGAGGCGCACTGCACGGCATTGCGGTCACCGACGCTACCGTCTTCGTTCACGTTGAACTTGGGCACGATAAACAGGGATATGCCGGCGGTACCCTCCGGGGCATCCGGCAGGCGGGCCAAAACGATATGCACGATGTTCTCCGCCATGTCGTGATCGCCGGCACTGATGAAAATCTTGGTGCCTGTAATAGCGTAAGAGCCGCCCGCCTGAGGTTCTGCCTTGGTGCGCAGTAAGCCCAGGTCAGTGCCACATTGGGCCTCGGTGAGGCACATGGTGCCGGTCCAGGCGCCCGCAACCAGTTTGGTCAGGTATTTCTCTTTTTGCTCTGCGTCACCGTGCTCTTCGATGGTCTTCACCGCACCGTGGCTCAGGCCGGGATACATAAACCAGGGCCAGTTGGCGGTACCCGCCAATTCATTGATGACAATGCCCAGCATGTTGGGCATGCCCTGGCCACCCGCTTCGGTGTCAGCACTCAGGGCAGGCCAGCCATTTTCCACATACTGCTGATAGGCCTCGGCAAATCCACCCGGGGTTTTCACTCCCTCTTCGCTCCACTGGCAGCCCTCCTCGTCACCGGTTTGATTGAGTGGAGACAACACCTGCTCGGCGAACTTGGCACCCTCTTCCACAATGGCGTCCATGAGGTCTTCAGTAGCCTCCTCATAGCCGGGCAACGTCTGGAAGAGCTTTTCAGACTCCAGTAATTCATTCATCACAAAACTGATATCGCGCAGTGGCGCCTTATACTCTGGCATGGTATTACCTCTCGTTGTCCTGGCCCTGTATAAAGCGCTGCACGGGTGTGCTACGAGCCATGTGTTCAGTGCTCACATTTTGCGGGATTTGAGCGTGAAGTCAAATATCTTTTTGCTATTTGGCACTGCCGGAATAGCCGTATGCCAGTTATAACGCGGGCGCCTGGCTTATAGTTAGTAAGCGCTTAATTACCCAGGATGTGGTGCAAAGAAAGGAGTTTCCCTGCCTCGACAGGATCAAAAGGTGTCAATTGTGGCACCTCACCCAACAGTGGGGCCGGTATCATGCGCTGCAATGTATTCAGGTTTTCCTTGTGGCAGATCATGGTTTCTCCCGGCTGATTGGCGACCCAGCCCGCCAGGACCAAACCGTCACGACGGACGGCCTCGGCGGTCAGCAGGGCGTGATTGATGCAACCCAGGCGCATACCCACCACCAGAATAACGCCCACCTGCAACTGTACCGCCAGGTCAGCCAGGGTTTCCCTGGGACTAATCGGTACGCGCCAGCCCCCCGCTCCCTCTATCAGGACGAACTCTGCGCTGCCCATCATTACGCCACGGCAGATGCCCGCCAAACGACTGGCCTGCAGCCGCTTTCCCTGCCGCTCGGCGGCGATATGCGGGGCGATCGGGGCGTCCAGGGCAACCGGATTTACCTGGGCGTAGTCCAGGGGCTCCGTCATACAGTCCAGCAACTGCAGAGCATCTTCATTATGGCCATTGTCATCACAGCCCGCCGCAACAGGCTTCACCGCGGCAGTGCGCAAGCCCGCCTCCGCGGCCGCTGCCAACAGCGCACAGCTGATGGCGGTTTTGCCAACCCCGGTATCAGTCCCCGTCACAAACCAGGCTTTGCTCATGCTTTCTCCAATACCCCAAAAATAACGTCGTAGGTTGCCGGCAGCACGCCGTCCTCGCGCCAGGTCTCGTAGGCCTGCAACATGCCCGCCATGGCGCGCCGACTGGTAAGGCCCGCGGGTCGATCCCGGTTCATATTATGCGCTCCCAGGGTTTTCAGCTCCGCCAGCAGATCGCGAACCCGCTGGTATTCCATACGAAATAGTCCATTGTCGAGCGCCAGTTGTATGCCCGGCACCTGCCTGGCAGCTGTTGCCAGGTCGGACAGCGGTATGAAGGTATTCACATGCTGGTGTGAATCGACCGCAGCCCAGGCGGCGCGTAATTCGCACAGGGTATCCGGCCCCAGTGACGTAAACACACAGCAGCCGCCGGGGCGCAGCACCCGGGACAGTTCCGCAAACAGGTGCTCGGGCCTGTAACACCACTGGACGGCCAGGCTACTGAATACCAGATCAACCGAATTGGCAGCCAGAGGCAGCGCTTCCGCATCCCCTACCAGCCAATCACCCGCACCCGCAACTCGACTGCGGGCGTATTCCACCATTCCCTGTGCCAGATCCAGCCCCAGGTACCGGGCATCGGGGTAGCGGCGTCTCAGGTCAGGGTAGAAGTAGCCGGTACCACAACCCAGGTCCAGCACCGTTGTCGGGACAATCTGTAACTGGTCCAGGCTGGTCAACAATTGTGCGCCCACATCGCGCTGCAACTTAGCCACAGAATCGTACAAGTTAGCGGCGCGACTAAAGGAGTCAGCAACCTCTTTTTTGGCCGGCGTTCGCGCCGGACGCAAACCTTTATTTAATACGCCGGCAGCGGCAAGAAATGCGCGAATTTCCCGGGCCACTGCGGCGGGCGCATCCAGCGGCGCCACATGGCTGGCGCCCGCCACTACCTGTACCCGCGCAGACGGTGTCACAAGCAGCAAGGCATTGAGCGACTGCTCCAGGCCAGCCGGGAGCAAACCATCCCGCTCGGCCAGTAAATGTAATTGCGGCTGGGTAAGAGCCGGCAAGCAGTCCCGCTGGTCAAGCGTTGCCAGCCACTGCAGGCCGGCCAACAACTGGGCGGAGGCGCGCTCCCGACCCTGCTTTGGCAATTGACGCAACAATTGACGGGCCTGGTGTGAGCCCGTGGTCTGCAAGCTGTCGAAGCGTTTCAGGGCACTGCCGGGGTCGGCCATCACAAGCGCACGAAACTCCGCGAACCGGGAGGCGTCCATACCTGGCCAGTCCGTAGTGGCCACAAACCGCGGGTTACTGCAGAGCGTCACTACCGCCGCCACCCGTTCGGGGTAACGCGCGGCGAGTTCCACCACCAACTGCCCCCCCCAGGGACCAACCCAGGTACACCGCTTTAGCGGGGCTGCAATCGAGAATCGCCGCAAGCGTCTGCGCCAGTTGCGGCTCTTTATCCAGGTCACAGCCAGGCGCACAACCCGGCAGATCCACCAGCGTAATGTTGGCCCAGGGGCGCAGCGGCACCAGTAACGAGCGCCAGATTTCCCGGCTGCTGCCCCAGCCGTGCAGCAGGACCAGTTCCTGCTGTGCACCCCCGGTGGCGGGTAAGTATTCGTAATCCATCAAGCCCCCGGCCAGCATGCGCCCAGTTGCTCCAACAAGCGGTCTACCTGCTCTTCGCTGTGGGCGGCACTGAGTGTAATACGCAGGCGGGAAGTACCCGCAGGGACTGTGGGTGGCCGAATAGCGCTGATCAACAGGCCTGCGTCCCTGAGTTGTTCACTGAGACTCATCGCCCGCCCGGCATCGCCCACCAGCAATGGCTGAATGGCGCTATCAGATGCCATCAGCGGTAGATCCAGCTGCTGTGCGCCTCTGCGAAATCGCACAATGAGATCCGCCAGGTATTGCCTGCGCCAGGATTCCTCGCGCAACAACTGCAGAGCAGCCAGACTGGCTGCCGCCACCGCCGGCGGCAGCGCCGTGGTGTAAATATAATTGCGCGCCTGCTGGATCAGCCCCTCGATCAGCAACTCGCTGCCCGCCACAAAGGCCCCCGCCGTACCCAGCGCCTTACCCAACGTGGCCATCAGAACCGGCACCGAGCCGACATCCAGGCCCGCCGCCTCGGTACTACCGGCGCCTCGTTCACCCATGACGCCGAAGCCATGGGCATCATCCACCATCAGCCAGGCATCCTGCGCCGAGCAGAGGGAGGCCAGCTCCGAAAGGGGAGCAGTGTCACCGTCCATACTGAACACACCGTCCACGACGACCAGTTTAGGGCCGTTAGCAGCTTTCAGTTTGGCTGCCAGAGCGGCGACGTCATTATGCGGGTAGCGCTGGAAACGAGCGCCGCTGTGCAAGCCACCGTCCAGTAAGGAAGCGTGATTCAGCCGGTCTTCGAACACATAGTCACCACGTTGCAACAGGCTCGTCAGTATCCCCGTATTGGCCATATAACCACTGGAGAATAACAGGGCCCTGGGCCGCCCGGTAAATTCCGCCAGGGCCTCCTCCAACTGATGATGGGGCGTACTGTGGCCACACACCAGGTGCGAGGCACCGCTGCCCACACCATATTCAGTTGCGGCGCTGCGCAGGGCTTCAATCACTTTGGGGTGGGCTGCCAGCCCGAGGTAGTCGTTACTGCAGAAATTCAGGTATTGCCGCCCTGCCAGGCGGATAACCGGCCCCTGGGAGGACTCCAGGGTCAGGCGATGGCGATAAAGCCCATCGCGGTCGCGCTGGGCCAGAACCTCACTCAGGCGCTCGTGAAATGCCCCCATGGCACAGAGTTAACCGACGGTCGCATCGTAGAATTGCGGACTGGGGTCTTGTGGTGCTCGCTCTACCTGCCGCTGCTCTGGTTCTATCCCCAGGCGTGCGAACAAGGCCATATCGCTATTGGCCCGGGGGTTGGCTGTGGTCAACAGTTTTTCACCGTAGAAAATGGAGTTGGCGCCGGCAAAGTAGGCCAGGGCGTGCATCTGCTCGTTCATCTCTTCCCTGCCCGCTGACAGGCGCACATGGGAAGCGGGCATCATAATGCGCGCCGCGGCTATGGTGCGGATAAACTCAAAGGGGTCCAGATCCGCCTCATCTTCCAGGGGTGTACCCTCGACACGCACCAGCATATTAATAGGCACACTCTCGGGATGGTGTGGCAGATTGGCCAGCTGCTGTAGCAGGCCTGCACGGTCGGTCTGCTGCTCGCCCATGCCCACGATGCCACCACTACAGACTTTCATCCCGGCATTGCGCACATGGTCCAGGGTCTCCAGCCGGTCCTGGTAGGTGCGTGTGGTAATAACGTCGCCGTAGTATTCCGGCGAGGTATCCAGGTTGTGGTTGTAATAATCCAGCCCCGCTTCGGCCAGCTCACCGGCCTGTTCCGGCGTCAGCATGCCCAGTGTCATACAGCTCTCCAGGCCCAGCTCCCGCACACCTTTAACCATGGCGACCACATGGGGCATATCCCGCGGCTTGGGACAGCGCCAGGCGGCGCCCATGCAGAAACGCGTGGCGCCAGAGGCCGCGGCCGCCCTGGCGTGCTCCAGGACCTTTTCCACTTGCATCAGTTTTTCGACCTCCAGTCCCGTGTCGTAGCGAGTGCTCTGGGGGCAGTAGGCGCAGTCCTCGGGGCAGGCGCCGGTTTTGATGGAAAGTAATGTGCTCACCTGCACCTGATTCGGGTCAAAATACCTGCGATGCAGACTCTGGGCTTCAAACAGCAAGTCGTTAAAAGGTAGTGCAAACAACCCCTCTACCTCTGAACGGGACCAGTTGTGGCGAATTTCATTCTGCTGTGAGGCATTCTGCTGTAAAGCAGAGTGAGGCTCCCTTGCTGCAATTGCTGAGCACATAGTAGATCCGTATTTACAAGAAATGAGGAAGATCACATGATACTGCCACCGCCCGCGCTGTCAACCCACGCGCAGTGCTATGGTTAACAGCATCGCGGCCCTGCTGGCCGGTTTATTCCCGAACTACTGCGTCCTGTGCGGGCTGCGCAGCAACCGCCCGGTTCCGCTGTGCCGGGATTGCCAGGGGGAACTGCAGCCCAACCACAGTTGTTGCCACCGCTGCGCCATCCCGCTGCCCCAGGCTACAGATACCTGTGAACCGCGGCTCTGCGGCAAGTGCCAACACTCGCCACCGCCATTTCACCGGGTGATCGCACCCTGGATTTATAACGAGCAGCTGGCTTACATCATTCAGCGCTGGAAATACCGGGGTGAAAGACAGTTGACGCCCCTGCTCGGCTCTCTATGGCTGCAGCAAGTGGGACGCCTTAACCCCGTGGATATGCTGCTCCCGGTACCACTGCACTGGCGCCGACTGTGGCAGCGGGGCTTCAACCAGTCAGACCTGCTCTGTCGCCAGCTGCGCTGTGCCCGTCCCTCATTGGCGGCTGCCGCGCTGGAAAACCGACTGGTTCGTCGCCACAGGGCTACAGCGACGCAATCAGGCAGTAACGCCAGTCAACGAGCCCGCAATCTCAGGGGCGCCTTTACAGCCCTTCGACCCTGTGACAACCTGAGGATTGCCATTGTGGATGATGTTTTAACCACGGGCGCCACGGCCTCTGCCGTGGCCAGTGTGTTGCGCGCTGCAGGGGCGCGCCATATCGAGGTATGGTGCCTGGCGCGTACACCCGCGCCAGGTGACTGAAACTATCAAACCTCCCGGGAATATTTATGCGTTGCACTGCACTGTTATTGCTGCTGTTTGCCAGCCCCCTGTGGGCCCAAGAGCCTGTTCGCGTGGCGGTGGCCGCCAATTTCAAACAAACCCTGCAACAAATCACCGCGCAGTTCGAGGCGCGAACCGGACAGCGGGTGACACTTAGCAGCGCCTCAACCGGCGTGCTCTACAGCCAGATTGTGCACGGCGCACCTTTTGACCTGTTTTTCGCCGCAGACCGGGAGACCCCGGAAAAACTTGTGGCTTTGGGATCCGCTGTCTCCGGCACATTCTGCTATGCCAGAGGCACTCTGGTATTGGCCGGCGGGGATGGCACCCTGGCGCAACTGGCCAACCCGCAGCTCAGCCTGGCAATCGCCAACCCGGTTACCGCCCCCTACGGTGTGGCCGCCATGCAAGTCCTGGCCAGGGAGAAATTCAAGCCGGGCAATTCCCGCAAGCTGGTGCGGGGCAGCAATGTCGTGCAGGCCTACCAGTTCTGGTACAGCGGCGCCGTGGATCTCGCACTAGTACCGGGCGCACTGGCGCCCGGTACCGCCACGCCGGTACCTCAAGACTGGTATCAGCCCCTGGAACAACACGCCGCGGTCATGACGCACAACAAGGCTGTGGACGCCTATCTGGATTGGATCAGAAGTGATACCGTGCGCTCACTGATAACCGAAGCCGGCTACGAACCTTGCCCCTGAACAACGCAGAGCTGGATGCGATCTACATCACCATCGCCCTGGCCTCAATTACCACCGCGCTGCTACTGATCATCGGTACACCGCTGGCCTGGTGGCTGTCCAAACAGCGCGGCAACCTTTCCGCCGCTCTGGAAGCGCTGGTGGCCATGCCCCTGATCCTGCCGCCCACCGTGCTGGGCTTCTATCTGCTGCTGCTGTTTGCACCCAACACGGGATTGGGCCAGCTGTGGCAACAGCTAACTGGAACGCAATTGGCATTCAGTTTCAGCGCACTGGTGATTGGCTCCGTTATTTACTCACTGCCTTTTGTGGTGCAGCCGCTGCAATCCGCCTTCCAGCGGGTGCCAGTGGGTTTATTGCAGGCCGCCGCCACACTTGGCGCCAGTCCGCTGGACCAGTTTCGCTCCGTGGTTCTGCCCCTGACCCGACGCAGTTTTGTGACGGCGGCCAGCCTTGGTTTCGCCCACACAGTGGGTGAATTCGGCGTGGTTTTGATGATCGGCGGCAACATACCCGGGGAAACCCAGGTGCTATCCATCGCTTTGTACGACTATGTAGAATCCCTGCAATTCGCTGAGGCACATAGGCTGGCGGTTGCCCTGGTGGCGTTTTCCCTGATTCTGCTGTTTTTCCTCTACCGCAGAGACCCACAGGGCAAATTGCAGGTGCATGCATGAGTAATATCACACTGCGCATCGATTGCCCCGGCGACCAGGGCTTCAAGCTGCAGGTGGAATGCGAGCTCCCCGCGCAGGGCATCACCGCCGTGTATGGCCCCAGCGGCAGCGGCAAGAGCACACTGCTGAACTGTATCGCGGGACTCAGGCAGCCGGGCCCGGGCAGTATGCTGCGTTTCCGCGACACGACGTGGCAGGATGGAGAGCAGTTTACAGCCCCCTGGGAACGCCGCATCGGCTATGTATTCCAGGACGCCCGCCTGTTCCCACACCTCAACGTACAAGAAAATCTGGATTACGCCCTGACGCGTCGCTCACAGCCGTGCGATATCAGCCCCGAGAAGGTGGTCCAGTGGCTGGAGCTTGCAGACCTGCTCACACGCGCCCCCGACACCCTGTCTGCCGGGCAGAAACAACGTGTGGCAATTGGCCGGGCCCTGCTCTGCGCGCCGCGCCTTTTGCTACTGGACGAACCACTGGCCAACCTGGACCACGCCGCAAGCCAGCAGTGCCTGGGCTATCTGCAACGGCTGGGGGAAGAACTGGACCTGCCCATGCTGTACGTAAGCCACGATATTGAGGAGGTCAGCCAACTGGCGGATTATCTGGTGCTGCTGGATCAGGGGCAATTGATAGATCAGGGCTCACTGCTGGAGCTGTGCAATCGGCTGGATACGCGCCTGTCCCATGAAGAACAGGCCGCCGCTATCGCAGTGGGCACAATTACACGGCATGACGCGAAGTACGGCCTCACTGAGCTGGATCTCGACGGCCAGCCCCTGTTCGTTAGCCACCTGCCCCATGCGCCAGGCCAGCGCCGTCGCGTGCGCATTCCCGCCCGGGATGTCAGCGTTTGCCGGCAACGTCCCCGGGACAGCAGCATCTTAAATATCCTGCCCGTCACTCTCATTGAGCTGGAAGCCAGTGATTTCAAAACCAATGATTTCGAAACCAGTGACTTCAAAAAGAGCGGCGATGCGCGGATTCTGTTGCGTTTGTCACTGGGCTCGCAATACCTGCTGGCACGCATCACCCGCAAATCGGCGGCCGAACTACAACTGAAAGTCGGCGACCAGCTGTTCGCCCAGATCAAGAGCGCCGCCCTGCTCATGGAGGCAGCAGACCACCCATGAATACTCACCCCTACGACCGTCTTACCCCGGACACGGTCATCGATGCCGTGGAATCGGTGGGCTACCTCAGCGATGCCCGATTGCTGGCCCTGAACAGCTACGAGAACCGGGTCTATCAGGTGGGAATTGAAGACAGCGTCCCGCTGATAGCCAAGTTTTACCGCCCGGAGCGCTGGAGCGAGGCACAAATTCTGGAAGAGCACAGCTTTAGCCTGGAACTACAGGACGCCGAGATCTCTGTGGTTGCACCCCTGGTGGACGACAGCGGCAATAGCCTGCACAGCTTCCAGGACTTTAAGTTCGCCCTGTTCCCCCGCCGCGGTGGCTACCCCCCGGAACTGGACAACCTCGATAACATGCTGGTACTGGGCAGAACCGTGGGCCGTATCCACGCGGTGGGACGTGCCGGGCATTTTGCTGAGCGAATAAAGCTGTCCGTAGACTACATGTTGACCAGGAACCGTGAGTTTCTACTCGATGGCTTTATTCCCCGGGCGTTGATTCCCGCCTACGAAACCCTCACCGCCGATCTGCAACAATCCGTCTCGACCATTTACGCGGAGGTGCAGCCCGATGACCTCATCCGTGTCCACGGGGATTGTCACATCGGCAATATCCTGTGGCGCGACAACACGGCCCATTTTGTGGATCTGGATGACTGTTGCACGGCACCCGCGGTGCAGGATCTGTGGATGTTCCTCAATGGCGAGCGTCACGATCGTCAGCTCCAGTTATCGGAGTTGGTCGCGGGTTATTCTGAATTCTGCGACTTCGACCCGCGCCAGATACGCTGGATAGAAGCCCTGCGCACCATGCGCCTGATCCACTACGCCGGCTGGTTGGCCCGGCGCTGGGAAGACCCGGCCTTTCCCCGCAGCTTTACCTGGTTCAACACTGAACGCTACTGGGCGGATCATATTCTGGAGCTGCGTGAGCAAATGTCTGCCATGCAGGAGGAGCCGTTGCAGTTGTTGTAGCTCACTCAAGCGGAACGCGAACCGGGATAAATGACCGACCACAACCAGCGCCAGAAACTGTTCCCCGCAAGTACTTCCTGATTGATCGCTTCGAAAAACCGCTCCAACTCAGCCGGATCAGAAAAATAGTCCATCCGGGTGGTAAAGCCCCGCTGCGGGTCCAGTTCCTTGACCACCTTCGCCGGGCTGCCCGCGACGACCACATTGGGGGGGACATCCCTGGTCACCACCGCCCGCGCCGCCACTACACTGTTCTCACCAATAGTGACACCCTTGAGCACCATAGAGTGATCTCCCAACCAGACGTTATCGCCAATGTGTACCGGCGTGGGACGCTCATCGCGCACCGTTCGATCGTAGATCGTGTGCCAATCCGAGTCCGTGACATAGGCGCCGTTGGCCAACATCACCCCGTTGCCAAGAACAATCTCGTCGCTGGCGCTGAGCCTGGAACCGGGACTCATCAGCACGCAGTCGCCTATGTCTATGCGGCCCTCGCCCTCGGCTCGACCCCAGACCCCCAGCTCGACCCGGTTGCCCGGCTCGCCGATCGCAGTAAAGCACCGGCCAATATGGATATTGTTCCCTGAAATCTGCACATACCAGGGCTTCATCACCGTATGGTAAGGCCCCAGGCTCGCACACTCCGGGCGCAAAAAGTACTCCGTGTACCAGTGCCTGAGCTTGAGGTAGCAATTTTTCACCCAGTAGGGCCGCAGGTCTTCACGCATCGAACAAGCTTCTCTTCTTTAGTGGATAAGGGTCGTGGATATGGGTATGGTCGCGGCTTATGATCGCAGTGGTAGTGACCAACATCAAATCCGCTGTGAATCATGACTGCAGTCTCGAAGGAATCCAACACTCTTGCAAGCCAACTCCCGAAAAGTCAGCAGCAATCAATCCCACCTGCACCCCAGGCTGACTGAGGTCGTGCGCAGGCACCTGACCACGACTTTTCGCAAGCCGGCAGCACCGCACAATCTCGCAGCATTCAGCCGTTTGATGGAGCGGCTCGATGCAGCGCCACTCCCCCTGGTGCTGGACTCGTTTTGTGGCACCGGCCACAGCAGCGCGACCCTGGCCCGGCGGCACCCGGGTCATCTGGTAGTGGGGATGGACAAATCTTCAGAGCGTCTGGGCAAGCGCCCGGCAAGTACTGCCGATAACTGTATGCTGCTACAGGCAGACTGCGAGGACATCTGGCAATTACTGCTGCAAGAGGGTCTGACCGCGGATTACCACTACCTGCTGTACCCCAACCCCTGGCCCAAGGCCAGGCACCTGCAGCGCCGTATCCACGGGCATGCCAGCTTCGCATGGTTGTTACGGCTGGGGGGACACATTGAACTGCGCTCCAACTGGCAGGTCTATGTAGAGGAGTTTGGCTTATCCACACACCTGGCTGGTTGTCGTGGGCGGGTCGCCAGGGTGCCGGAAGGACCTGGATTAACCCTGTTCGAACAAAAATACCAGCAGAGCGGCCATGAGTTATGGGCATTCACAACTAATGTCTGCCGTGACGAGGTAGGTATTATAGGCTAAAGTGCTGGGCCAATATTGAGGTACGTTCATGTCCCCGACAAACAATGATCCCATCTGGAACCGGATCCGCGAGGAGGCCGCACGGCATGCCAGCGATGAGCCGATTCTGGCCAGTTTTCTACACGCCACCATCCTCAACCACTCCAGGCTGGAACTGGCCCTGAGTTTTCACCTGGCCAGTCAGTTGGACAGCCCCACGGCTTCCTCCCTGCTACTGCGCGAGGTGATGCTGGAGGCAATGGATAGCGACGCAGCGATTCGCGAGGCGGTACGCGCGGACCTGCAAGCTGTAGAGGACAGGGATTCCGCCTGCCACGAACTCTATATCCCCTTTCTGTACTTCAAGGGCTTTCATGCACTGCAGACCCAGCGCCTGGCCCACTGGCTGTGGAACAACGGGCGGGAATCCCTCGCACTGTTCTTCCAGAACCGCATGTCTACCGAGTTTAGCGTAGACATACACCCTGCGGCGCGCATGGGAAAAGGTATTATGCTGGACCACGCCACCGGCCTGGTCATCGGTGAAACCGCCGTGGTGGGCAATAACGTGTCCATCCTGCAGGCAGTCACTCTGGGTGGCACCGGCAAGGACGAGGGCGACCGTCACCCGAAAATCTGCGATGGCGTACTAATCAGCGCCGGCGCCAAGATCCTGGGTAATATCTGCGTGGGTCAGGGCGCCAAGGTTGGCGCCAACAGTGTCGTGCTGGAAAATGTCCCGGCTCATACCACCGTTGCCGGTGTGCCGGCCAAAATTGTCGGCCGTCCCGCCACTGACCAGCCCGCGCTGGATATGAACCATGATTTTTGCTGCGATGAGGCTATTAACGGGTCTGTGGCCGAATGATACCCAAAGCATTCGGCCAAGCCACCTAGTCGACCTGGTGATACTATTCCCATGAAAAATCATTCGATGCTATCTCGCCTGGAAGCGATAACCGTGACGAGATTCAACACTACCTTGACGCAAGGCCATGAAGAAGCAAATGGAGCATTTACTGGATGATCATGGAATATGCGGAAAATAAAACCACCTCTACACAAATGCATCAACAGATTCTTCCCCGCAATACTGGCAGCCGTCCTGCTGCTCTCGGCATGCGCAACACCTCTGAAACCACATTCACAGCCGGAAAGTTTTTCCCTGCCAACGAACCCCACCGCAGCTGCATGGGAACCACTCCACAGCAATCTGCCGGCTGACTGGGCAACCTCCTGGTTTGATATCCAGGATATCGGCCCGGAGGCGTTACGCTGGCGGCTGGCCCTGATCGATACGGCAACAACATCTATCGACGCCCAGTATTTTATCTGGAAAGACGACGCCGTCGGATCGCTGCTCCTTGAGCGGGTATTGCAGGCCGCCGATCGCGGTGTCAGGGTCCGGTTGCTGGTTGATGACAGTTTCCTCTCCGGTGAGGACGAGGTCATGCTTGCTGTGGATGCCCATCCGAATATCGAGATGCGTATCTTCAATCCATTCCAGGTGCGCTCATCAAGTATGCTGGCGCGCTTTATTGAAAACCTGAATGACTTCGAGCGCACCAATCACCGCATGCACAACAAACTGCTGATTTCCGACGGTGTAGCGGCCATTGTCGGCGGGCGCAATATTGCGGATGAATATTTTGGCTTCGACAGGGAGCTGAATTTCCGTACCTTCGATGTGCTGACAACCGGTAAGGTCCTGCCGCAGATCAATGCTGCTTTCGATGTTTACTGGAACTCCGGCTGGGCCTTTCCGATTACGATCGTCGATCATAAACAGGCGAGTGAGGAAGAACTTGTCCAGCTGCGCCAGGATTTGCGGGCCAATGCTGCAGTTATGGATACGTGGCTGGCAACATCCGACACAGAACCCCGGAACTGGCCAGAACGATGGGCTGAGCTTGCGCGCACAATGTTGCCCGGGGAGGCCAGGATTCTGCAGGATGACCCGCATTTTGAGGGGGACACGCCCCCCGTACAGGCCGCTGATCACATAAGAAAAATACTCAGCAAGACCAATGAAGAAGTCATGAGTGTGAGTGCTTATTTTATACCGTCTCAGAGCTTGCTTCAGATTGTTCGTGAGCTGTCAGATCGTGGCGTACGTATCAGGGCACTGACGAACTCCCTCGCGACCAACAATCACATACCTGCACATACCGCCTACCGGCATCGTCGAGAACAGATCCTGGAGGCCGGGGTCGAGCTTTACGAGCTACGGCCGGATGCGGCTGAGCGGACCCTGTTTGAAGCACCCGGAATCACTGCAAAGCATGTTGGCCTGCATGCAAAGATCCTGATACTGGACAAGCGACTGGTTTTTGTTGGTACGATCAACATAGATCCCCGTTCAATGATGCTCAATACAGAGGTGAGTCTGATGGTCGACAGCCCGGAGCTGGCTGCTGGAATTCTCTCAGCCTTCGCTGCTGATTTCTCACCCGATAACAGCTGGCATGTCGAGCGCAATGAGGCAGGCGAAATTGTCTGGCGTTCCCATGACGGTGTACTGACACATCAGCCGGCCGGCGGTACTGGACGCCGCGTGGCTGATTTCTTCTACGGCCTGTTGCCGATTGACTCGCAGATGTAACCGGGGCAGTGGACCGGGTGGATTTGACCAGCTATTGGAGCTGCAGGGCATTTCTTTTCATGCCATCTGTCCCAACCAGGGTTCGATTAACCAACTGGAGATTATTTCCGTGGGACTGGAGATTGATAATTCTGTCATTAAACCGGAAATAGACGGCAGCGTGACCGGAATGCAGGAATTCTCATTCTTCCCTGCAATCCTGTCCGTTCTTACTTGTCTTACTTGGCCACTACAGAATAACTCCTAGCCTCCTTCAATAGCAGCTACAGGAATGCGATAGGACTCGACGTCATCAATGATGACTGTCCATTCATCGGACTGCCGTCGTGCACGAATCTTCCCCTTGCCGGGACTGACGGCACCGTTGCCATCAAATTGTAGTATCCGTTCAACTCCATCCGGGCGCATGATGGCGATAATAGCTTGGCCCGTACCATGACCGTAAGCCGCCAGAATGGACGCAACCTCAGTGCGAATACGCTGCGGTGAGGCAAACAACATGCTCGGGTCCATATTCCCCTGCAGGGCGACGCGGTCCCCCGCCAGATCCGTCTCACTGCGCACGGTCTTGCGGAATCGTGGCCCCTCTCCCTCTTCAAAAAACAGTGCAACAGCCGATAGCAGATCCCGGAGGACATCAAGTGCCAGGCGCTGTAGCGCACTAAACAATCTGCTCCTCTAAGCCTTCTAATCGGGCACCTGCATCGGCGAAATTGTAGCAGTCGAGGCAATTCCGCACTTCAACCAGGTGCTGGTAGGTCACCGAGTCCTCCCCAACCCCCTGCAACAGGCGCTCGGCCAGGTCTGACGCTTCGGGATTGCTCTCCGTTATCGCCTGCTGTAAGTCCCGAAGCAGGGACTGGATATCTTCCGCGGCGGGTTGTTCACCATCCGATTCAGCAGCCAGCACAGGTTCCAGTTGATCTATCGAACTGGCCAGCGTCACCAGAGCCGCACCCAGAGCTGGCACCGAATCAGCGGGAATTACGCCGCCTGATTTGAGCCCCAGCTCGATTTGTTCAGCGCGCAAGCCGACGTCGGTGGCACCGAGATTGTTGGCAATACCCCGAAGTTTGTGGGCCAGCTGTGCTGCTTCATCCAGCCTGCCAGTGTCCAGTTTCCCCTGTATGTCCCGGGCGACACCGGCATATTCACGACGCAGGTCCTGCAACAACTTTAGCAGCAATTTTGCATTGCCTCCCACCCTGACCATACCCTCCCTAAGCTCGATGCCGGGCAGTGCATCCGGCAATTTTATTGCGCTCGCCTCTACCTCGCCAGAGGACGGGACTACCACGTCCCGCTCGGCAGGCTCAATCCAGGTCAGCAGCTTGCGATATAAATCCTGTGGCTCTATGGGCTTGGGAATATGGTCATTCATGCCGGCTTCTTTTGCCCTGGCACGATCCTGCGGCATGGCGTTGGCGGTCATCGCCAGTACCGGCAGATTTTTGAAACGTTCCTGTGCGCGTATCTGTTCGGTCGCGGTATAGCCATCCATGACAGGCATCTGCACATCCATTAATACACAATCATAGGCCGTCTCACTGGTCGACTCGTTCAGCATGGCGACGGCTTCGCGCCCGTCGTGTGCCAGATCCACCTGCAACCGGGCCTGCCGCAATAATTCGCCGGCGACCTGCAGGTTGATGTCCGAATCGTCGACCAGGAGGATTCTCGCGCCCTGGATCGGCGCTAAATCAAGCTCCTCCTCTGGTGCCTTAACCGTCTCCCTATCAGCTATCGGCACAGGCTCGTCCGATATGTCCAGAGTCAGGCTGAAGCTAAAGGTACTGCCCTTGCCAGGCTTCGTCTCCAGCTTGATTTCGCCCCCCATCATCCGGGTCAGCTGCCGGGCAATTGCCAGCCCCAGGCCGGTGCCGCCGTACTGTCGGGTAATGGTATTGTCCGCCTGGGAAAACGCTTCGAACAACTGCTCCTGTTGCTCTTCGCTGATGCCGATACCCGTATCCGAGACGGCGAAATTCACCGTGGCTGAGCGGTGGGTCTTGTTGAGTAATCGCAGTGACAGACGCACTTCTCCCTGCTCGGTAAACTTGATCGCGTTGCTGATAAAATTGGTCAGCACCTGGCTCAGGCGCAGGGTATCGCCCACCAGCGTGTCCGGGTATGTCGGGGATCGTGTTCAATGACCATCTCCAGGCCCTGGTCCTCTGCTCTTATCGCCGACACGGCAGCCAGGTTGTCCAGTAATTCATTGAGGGAAAATGGCTCGTTCACACACTCCAGTTTGCCTGCCTCCAACTTGGAGAAATCCAGGATGCTGTCGATAATGCCGCGCAGCCCATTAGCCGAGTGGTTCACCTTGGTCAGGTAATCACGCTGCTGTTCTGTCAGATCGGTTTTCAAACCCAGGTGAGTCAGGCCAATGATCGCATTCATCGGCGTGCGAATTTCGTGGCTCATATTGGCCAGGAACTGACCTTTGGTGGCGACGGCTTCCTGCAAATCCAGATTCATCTTCAGTAAGTCTGCCGTGCGCTCCTCAACGGACAGCTCCAGTTTTCTAAGCGTCTCCGTGTAGCGATTTGCCATAAGCACGGACATCAGCAATATCACCAGTGCAGCGACAAAATGCATCAGGTTATTCGCTCCGGTAATGCCTTTGCTGATGATAACATCATTAAAAATTGCGGCGGCGAGTAGCAACATCATTCCGACCAGCGCTCGCGCCTCCCTGTTTCCCTTGATCGCATGCCAGCCCAGCATCATGACCGCACCCAGGGACCAGGCCATTCCCAGGTACTGGAAAGATTGCAGGGTGTAAAAATGAATATCCTGGTTGGGGACTACAATTATTGATAGGGCGTACAGTAGAAACACGTACTGCAGCGCCCTTGCCACCCGGTTTAGCGGCACCCGGGTGACCAGACTGAAGGTCCGGGTAAACAAATACGGGAGCATGTACAGGCTGAAAAATTCAATTTTCTTGTGTAGCAGATAAGGAATGTCAATGGTGAATGTCCACTGGCTGGTCTCAAAGGAGTAGCAAGCCAGGGCCACTGCCAGCCAACCAAACCAGAAAAACTCCTTCAGTGCCGGGTTGCGCCGGGCGATAAACAAGTGATAGAGACCGACAGCAAGATAGAGTGCCGCAAGCACCACATTTGGCAACAGGGCATTTCTCATGGATGCACTGCGCAGCTCACCGATATTACCGATCAGGAACGGCCCGTCATAGGGGCCTGTCTCCCAGTGTGAGCCCAGGTTCTCGTAGCGCCAGATACGCAAGGCTAGTACCAGGCGTCCATCACTGTGCACCGCAGAAGCAGGAATCTGGTAGGTTTTGTACTGGTCATAGACGATGCCCGGCTCCGGGGGCAGCCCGCCAACACCTCCCAGCAACTGTCCGCCCGCATAGAGTTCATAAGCACTGGCAACCGCGCCCAGGGTAATGCCCAGCGAACCCAGTTGTTGCCGAACAGAATCTTCGCTCAGATCCAGATTAATAGTGACACGATACCAGGCCATACCCGCATAGCCCTGGTGACCCTCAGGCGATACCGCCGGAACTGCTACCTGCTCCCAGTCGCTATCATCCAGTGTCGGGGACGCCCAATTCGGGTCATCCCCGGTTCTGAATTGCCACAAGCCGGCCATTGCAACCGTCTCATCCAGCTTATTTATCTCCAGTGGCTGCGCATTCACCCACGGTGCAAAAACCAGCAGGAGCCAAAGGAACGCATGGCCGTAGGCGAATGTCTTCATGGTCAGGCGGACAAGTTCTCACCGATCTTTGCCAGCAGCGGCCCGGCATCAGCAAAATTATAGCTGTCCAATAACTCTCTCGGTTCCGCCAGTTGCTGCGCAAGTTCACTGCCCGCCGCCTCCCTGGCGAGAAGTTGGTCAATCAATTCGATGGCACCGGGATCACTGGCCGCAACGGCTTGTATAAGTTCGGCAAATACCTTTTCGACATCAACCGTGCCGGCAGCTGCCGATTCTGTATCGGGCAGCACTGCAGCCAGTAGTAGCGGCCGGGAAGTGGACACCAATGCCAGAGCCTGCCCCAGGCCATCCACTTGTTCGTTTGCTATCTCGAGACCATTGAGTACATTGCGCTCTATGGCTTCCGCGCAAAGGCCAACCTCAGTAGCGCCCAGATTATTGGCGATACCGCGTAATTTGTGGGCGAGTTCCCGGGCTCCCTCCTGGTCTCCGGCTGCCACCAGTTGCCCGATAGTTTTGTGACAATCTGAATAATCCGTTAAAAATTCCTGCAGTAGCTTGATCATCAATTGCTCATTGCCCGCCAGGCGACTCAAGCCCTGGGTGATATTCAGTCCCGGTAATTCCAAAGGCAGGAGCTTTTCCGTCGCGGCAGGAGTATTCGGTTCCGAATCTGCCTGCACAGCGGTCAGGTTTGCAGCGTAATCTCCCGCAGGAATCGCCTCCAGCAGTGCCCGATATAATTCCTGGGGATCAACCGGCTTGGGCACGTGGCCATTCATGCCTTCCTCCCGAACGCGGGCGCGATCTTCGGCCATTACATTGGCGGTCATGGCGAGGATTGGCAGATTGGTGAAGCGATCATCCTGGCGAATAATATTGGTGGCGGTGTAACCGTCCATGCCCGGCATCTGGATATCCATCAGCACGCAGTCGTAGTCGCCGCTTTTCACTTTCTCGACCGCCTCCTCACCGGTGCTGGCGGTATCCAGCGCCAGTGGCACCCTTTCCAGCAACTCACAGGCGATCTGCAGATTAATATCGGAATCGTCCACCACCAGTACGCTCGCACCCCGGATGGCCTGCAGGTCCTGTGGTCCGGTTGCCCGGCCACGGCCGCGGGCACGGCGAACGACCTGCTTGCCATAGGCCTCCATGATGGTATCCAGCAGGGAAGAAGGCTTCACCGGCTTGGCGAGGAACGCGTCAACCATGGATTCGTGTTCGCTGCTGGGCATACTCCAGGAGGACAGGAGTATCACCTTCGGCGGTGAATCAAATTCGCGAATCGCCAGGGCAACATCCAGTCCGGTCATACCCGGCATCATCCAGTCCAGCAACACCAGGTCAAAGCGGTCTTCCCGATGCAGGATTTCCAGCGCCTGTTCACCGCTCTCGGCCAGGGTTACCTGATAGGCAAAAGAGACGAGGTACTCATGTAGAATATCCCTGGAAGCCTCGCAATCATCCACAACCAGTACGCTGAGATTCTGTGGGGCATCCTCTCGTTCGACCGCTACAGCAGCGTCCTGTGCCACCTCAAAATCAATCGAAAAGTGAAAACTACTGCCCTGGCCCGGCGCACTGGTAACTTCAATTTGGCCTCCCATCATCTGGGTTAACTGTTGCGATATGGCAAGTCCCAGCCCCGTGCCGCCATATTGCCGGCTGATGGTGGCATCTGCTTGCGAGAAGGACTGGAACAGGCGTGCCTGTTGCTCCTCGTTCATACCGATACCGCTGTCGCGCACGGCGAACTGCACACTCACATGCGTATCGCCTCGGTTAACTTGCCGGACTTCAACCACGATTTCACCTTCTTCGGTGAACTTGATCGCATTCCCCGTCAGATTGATCAGGATCTGCCCCAGCCGGGTGGGGTCACCGGTGAGGGTATCCGGTAAGCCCGGATCGCGTTGAAACAAGAGCTCCAGGTGTTTCTCCTGGCAGCGGACCATGCAGATGGTGGCCAGGTTATCCAGTACATCATTGAGTGAGAAGGGGATGTTTTCAAACTCGAACTTGCCCGCTTCCAGCTTGGAAAAGTCCAGGATATCGTCGATGACTGTGCGCAGGGCGTTGGCGGCAGAGTCCACCTTGGTCAAATAGTCCTCTTGCTTGGGGTTGAGCTCAGTATCCAGACAGAGCCCGGTAAGACCGATGATGGCATTCATGGGAGTGCGAATCTCGTGACTCATATTGGCCAGGAACGTACCCTTGGTCTCATTGGCAACTTCCGCCTCAACACGAGATTCCTCTGCAACCTGGAATAACTGCGCGTTGCGAACCGCCGTACTCATCTGGGTGACATAGCGCTCTATAGATTGAACATCCTCCTCGCTCAGGGTAAAAGGCTCCCGGGTGCCAACCAAAAAGAGCGCACCGATCGCCTTGTTTTCAACCTCCAGGGGGCACAATAATATCGACTTCATCGGGTTGTACTCGTTGATGAGCCGGTCGCTGACGCCTGCCTGGGCGAGTCCCGCGTCAGTGATCGCGCCGACGAATATTGTTTTATGGTTAACGACCGCCGCGGCAACAAAGCTGTCATTTTCGTCCAGAGCAAGCCCGTCATGGACGAGGGTCTGCTCCAGTTCCGGGGAAAAGGGCACGCCAGCCTGTAGCTTAAGCCGCAATCGCCGGTCTTGCGGGTCCAGCAGGAGAACCCCCATCTGATCGAAGCTGAACATACGCTGCAAAGCGTCATAGATCGTATTGTTCACCACATCCACATCAAGCGTGGAATTCACGATACAGGCCACTTCATTGATATCGGATATCTCGCGAAATGCCTGTTCCAGTTCGGTATTCTTGACTCCCAACTCGGAAGTTCTCTCTTCAACTTTGATTTCCAGGAATTTTTCCGACTCCTGCAAGGCCATAATCGCCCCGCGCATCCCCTCTACCGCTGTCTTCAAACGGCCACCGGACTGCCACAGCGACAGCATGACAACGCAACTGAGTGCCGAGGTCGCCCCGGATTGCACATAGGCTATCAATTGGTCGGGGACGGTTGGTGTGATCACTGGCGGAAACAGGGCCCCCACACTGCCAGTAACAATCAACAGCATGGATGCGATAACGATTCGCTTGAGCAGGCGCTCGGAAACAAACGGCATCGTCATCAATACCGGCATGGTTGCGGTGACGATTAATACCCCGTACAGACGGGAGCCGACCACTATCACACCAACGGCGATGAGGTACCAAACTGTAGTGAGTAAAAGGACTGAGCGCTCAATTCGCTCCCGGCGGATCTCGCGGTGCGCGAGCAATGAAAGAGGGAACAGTGCGAACCCAATGAGAACCGCCAACCCCGTTGCCACCGGACTTTGATACAAGGCCCCGAGGACAAGAGCGATAGCACCGACCGCCAGAAACAGGAGCGTGGTGGCCAGGGTGAGCCTGGAAAACAGCTGAGCTTCCAGGCTCAATTCTTTACGTTGTTTTTCCACTGCGCTGACACCTTATTATTATTCAAGAGGCAGAATGGAATATTAGTATAGTGCATAAAGTGGCAAAGCCTGCGTTTATCGGCTAGGGTAACTGCTATGGTGCCTACCCCAGATAAAAAGAGCCGGGTCCTGATCGTCGACGACGAACCGGGTAATATAAAAATCCTGTCCAATGTGCTGGCCCAGGACTACGCCCTGAGCGTGGCGACTAATGGCAGGCAGGCGCTGGAGATTGCCCGGGTGCAATCACCCGAGATTATTCTGCTGGATATGATCATGCCGGAAATGGATGGTATTGAGGTGTGCCAGGCACTAAAGGCCAGCGAAGACACCAAAGACATTCCAGTAATATTCGTTACCAGCATGAGCGACACCGCCAACGAGGAGCGGGGACTGGATGCCGGCGCCGTGGACTACATCAGTAAACCCATCAGCCCCCCGATCGTGAAGGCGCGGGTGAAAATCCATATCCAGAACTATCTCTCCAAGTGCTTTCTGGAGAACCTGTTGTCATCACAGGCCACCACACTGGATGACGTCAAAGACCAGGCCAAGTCGCTGCTGGTTTTTGTGTAGCGGCGTCAGGCGTTGGTCTGAATCAACCTATCGATGTATTCAACAAAGCTGTTCCGATAGCCGGTTTTTGTTTTTGCCCAAAATTGCTGTATACGGGCAACAGAGACAGCCGCCCGGGTGCGACGTTCCCAGGCTTCAAAATACTCCGGATCCAGCTTATTTTTCTGGTACTGCACAAATACCAGTTCGTTTAATTCAAACAGGGCGGACAGGTAGCCCTCGAACTTCAAAACTTCAAGCGCCGTGAGCGATTCATTGAGTGCAGCCTTCATGCGAATGTCCGCCAGCTCACCGTGATAGGATTCGGCACGAAACTGAATCGCCAATTGCATCACTGAATGGATACTGGCATCGCGGGTCTCAGACGCGCTGTTTTTCATTTGGATAGCCAGGTAAACCAGGGAAATAAATACTCCGAGGGAGCCAAATATCTCTCCCATGGCCCCCAGTGCATCCCAGTTGACAGTGTCCATCCGGTTTAACCTCCCGTGCCGATACTATGATTTCATGTATTGAGTATAGTCATCATTGAAGGGGTACTGCGAGAAAATCTACTCGCACCACCCCGATGTGTGCTTGAATATGGCGCACTATATTCATTGAACCGCTCGGAATCGCACTCGCATCGCTCCCATCACAAATCATTTTTGCCCGTTCCCTGACGGGGGCATACAGGATGCTATGCCAATCTAGCGTTCAGCTGTTACCACGCGCTGGCGTCCCTGCTGGTTGAACTCTGACAACGCGGGTTCCTTCCCCGCGAAAAGAGATAGCGTGCCCGGTGGGGCTCTGGTGGGTGGTACCAGGAGCGGCCGCGTAGGGGTGTCCTTGAGCTCACCCGTGGGGGGTGCTCGAAGCACCGGGTGTGGGTTTTTAACAGCCCTGGTGATACTGGGGCGAGAACTCCTGCACAGCGTCGACAAAGGCTGTCACATGGTCAGGGTCAACCCCGGGTGTGATGCCGTGGCCCAGGTTGAACACGTGACCCGTGCCATGACCGTAAGCGGCCAAAATGGAAGCGACTTCACTGCGAATACGCTGCGGTGAGGCGAACAACATGCTGGGGTCCATATTGCCCTGCAGGGCGACCCGATCACCCGCCAGATCCCTGGCTACGCCGATGTCGGTGGTCCAGTCGATGCCCACTGCCTGCGCTCCGCAGTCAGCGATAGCATTCAACCACTGGCCGCCTCCCTTGGTGAAAACGATCACCGGCACTTTGCGTCCATCGGCCTCCGACGGCAGTCTGGAAATTATCCGCTGCATATATTTGAGGGAGAACTCCTTGTAGCCCGCGGCGCTGAGACTGCCACCCCAGGTATCGAAAATCTGTACAGCCTGGGCTCCCGCGCGCACCTGGGCCGTCAGGTAATCCGCCACGGCATCGGCCAACAGCGACAGCAACTGATGCATAAGCTCCGGCTGGTCATAGGCCATGGTTTTGATGTGAGCAAAGTCTTTTGACGAGCCGCCCTCGACCATATAGGTTGCCAGCGTCCAGGGACTGCCGGAAAAACCGATAAGCGGCACCTGGCCGTTCAGCTCCCGGCGAATCGTACTCACCGCAGACATCACATAGGCCAGATCATCCTCGGCTTTAATCTTATTGAGGCCCGCCAGATCTGCCTCACTGCGCACGGTCTTGCGGAACCGCGGCCCCTCTCCCTCTTCAAAATACAGTCCAAGGCCCAGTGCATCGGGCACGGTGAGGATATCCGAAAACAGAATGGCCGCGTCCATCGGGTAGCGGCGCAGTGGTTGTAGCGTCACTTCACAGGCCAGTTCAGCGTTTTTACACAGGTCCAGGAAAGATCCCGCCTGCTGACGGGTGGCCCGGTATTCAGGCAGGTAACGGCCCGCCTGGCGCATCATCCACACCGGCGTGCGATCCACGGGCTGGCGCAACAAGGCGCGCAGGAAGCGGTCGTTCTTGAGCTCACTCATGAAGGTTTGCCTTGTACAAGTGTAGTGTCCTGTATAAACCGTGTATTCAGGACACTACACTATGATTATAGATTCAGGTAGTCGAGGATGCCCTCGGCCGCCTCTCGTCCTTCCCAGATGGCAGTCACCACCAGGTCGGAGCCACGCACCATGTCACCACCGGCAAAGATCTTCGGATTGGTAGTCTGGAACTTGAAAGGCTGGAATTCCTCGGCAATCACGCCATCCCAGTCGTTGGTCTGGACACTTACTTCCCCCAGCCACTCGGGCGGGTTGGGCTGAAAGCCGAAGGCAATAATCACCGCATCCGCCTCCATTACCACCTCACTGCCCGGTATGGGCTCGGGGCGGCGTCGGCCATCCGCACCCGGTTCACCCAGTTCAGTCTGCACCATCTTCACGCCACAGGCCTGGCCGAAATACTCCACCACCTCAATCGGCTGGCGGTTGTAGAGAAATTCAACGCCCTCCTCCATCGCATTTTGCACTTCGCGCCGCGAGCCCGGCATATTCTCCGCATCCCGACGGTAAGCGCAGATCACGTGCTCGGCCTGCTGCCGCACTGCGGTGCGAACGCAGTCCATGGCCGTGTCGCCACCGCCCAGTACCACCACCCGTTTGCCTTTAAGGTTCACGTAGGCCTCGGAGTCCTGTTCGAAACCCAGGTTGTGGTTTACGTTGCCAATCAGGTAAGGCAGCGCCTCGTATACACCGGGCAGGTCTTCACCGGGAAAATTGCCGCGCATATAGGTGTAGGTGCCCATACCCATAAACACCGCATCGTATTGATCCAGAATTTCGTTGATGGTGATATCTTTGCCCACCTCGGTGTTGAGGCGAAACTCTATGCCCATGCCCTCGAAGACCTCGCGTCGACGACTCATTACCTGCTTCTCGAGCTTGAATTCGGGGATACCGAAAGTGAGCAGCCCCCCAATTTCCGGGTAGCGATCAAACACCACCGGCTGCACACCATTGCGCACCAGAATATCAGCGCAGCCCAGTCCCGCCGGCCCGGCACCGATAATTGCCACCTTCTTGCCCGTTGGAACCACGTGCGACAGATCCGGGCGCCAGCCCATGGCCAGCGCTGTGTCAGTGATGTATTTTTCAGAGGCACCGATGGTAACCGCGCCAAAACCATCGTTCAGGGTACAGGCGCCTTCACACAGGCGATCCTGGGGGCACACCCGGCCACAGACTTCCGGCAGGGTATTGGTCTGGTGGCTCAGCTCCGCCGCCTCAAACAGGTTGCCCTCAGTAACCAGCTTGAGCCAGTTGGGGATGAAGTTGTGCACCGGGCACTTCCACTCGCAATAGGGGTTGCCACACTCCAGGCAGCGGTGGGATTGTTCCGCCACCTGGTCCCTGGTGAACGGGTTGTAGATTTCCCCGTACTCGTGTTTGCGTGACTGCAGGGTTTTCTTATCCGGATTACCACGACCGACATCGATAAACTGGAAATTATTGGCCAAACGCTTATTCATAGCTCGCTCCTGCCCTCTCTAGTCCGTGTTGCGCAAGCGCGACAACAAATGATCCAGGTCCGCCGCCTTCGGCTTGACCAGCCAGAATTTACCCACATAGTCCTCAAAATTATCCAGTAGCAGCGCACCCCACTGCGACCCTGTCTCAGTAACAAACTCTTTTATTCCGTTACGCAGGTGGTTGCGGTAGGGCTCCATGTATTCGGCGCTGACCCGGTGAATTTCCACCAGTTCACTGTTATACCTGTCGATAAAACCGCGATCCTGATCCAGCACATAGGCGAAGCCACCGGTCATACCCGCACCGAAATTCACTCCGGTGGGACCCAGTACGGTGATGGTACCACCCGTCATATATTCACAACAGTGATCACCGGCACCTTCGACCACCGCGCGACAACCGCTATTGCGCACGCCAAAACGCTCGCCGGCAATGCCCGCGGCGAACAGGCGACCACCGGTCGCCCCATACAGGCAGGTATTGCCGATAATCACCGTATCCTGGGATTTAAACTCGCTGTTGCGCGGCGGGTAGATCACCAGCTTACCGCCGGCCATACCCTTGCCGACATAATCGTTTGAGTCCCCCTCGAGGTACATATGCAAGCCCCCCGCATTCCAGACACCAAAGCTTTGCCCCGCCGTGCCGGTCAGTCGCAGAACAATAGGATTGGGCTCCATGCCGTCATTGCCATAGCGCCTGGCTATCACCCCTGACAGCCGGGCGCCTATTGAGCGATCACAGTTGGTGACTGCAAACTCAAACTCACCCCCGGATTGCGCTTCAATCGCCGGCAGGGTAGCCGCCACCATCTGTTCCGCCGTCTCACCCTTATCGAAGGGGTTGTTGGACAACACCTGGCAAAACTCTGGCTGTCCCGCTGAATCAGCATCCTTATGCAGGATGGGACTGAGATCCAGCCCGGCCTGTTTATCGGTAGTCCCGGGCAAACACTCCAGCAAATCGGTACGACCGATCAGCGCCTCCAGCGATGGCACACCCAACCGCGCCAACCACTCGCGCGTTTCCGTGGCGATGAAAGTGAAGAAATTCACCACCATATCCACCGTGCCGTTGAAGTGGTCATCTCGCAGCTTCTGGTTCTGCGTGGCAATTCCAGTAGCGCAGTTATTGAGGTGGCAGATACGTAAGTACTTACATCCCAGGGCAACCATCGGCCCAGTACCAAAACCAAAACTCTCGGCGCCCAGGATAGCGGCCTTGATCACATCCAGGCCCGTCTTCAGGCCACCGTCCGCCTGCAGCCGAACGGAACCGCGCAGGTTGTTGCCGCGCAGGGTCTGTTGCACTTCGGCCAGGCCCAGCTCAAATGGCGAACCCGCGTAACGGATTGACGTCAGCGGGCTGGCTGCGGTGCCGCCGTCGTAGCCGGAGATAGTAATAAGGTCCGCATAGGCCTTGACCACACCCGCCGCAATCGTGCCCACACCCGGCTCGGACACCAGTTTGACCGATACCAGGGCCTGGGGGTTGACCTGCTTGAGGTCATAAATCAACTGGGCCAGATCTTCGATAGAATAAATATCATGGTGTGGCGGCGGTGAAATCAGGGTCACCCCCGGCACGGAATAACGCAGCCTGGCGATCAGGTCATTCACCTTACCCCCGGGCAGCTGGCCACCCTCTCCGGGCTTGGCGCCTTGGGCTATCTTTATCTGCAATACCTCCGCATTAACCAGATAGTGGGGGGTGACACCAAAACGACCCGAGGCTATCTGCTTGATCTTGGATACACGCTCGGTGCCGAAACGCTCGGGGTCTTCGCCGCCCTCACCCGAATTGGAGCGCGCGCCCATGCTGTTCATCGCCGCCGCCAAGGCCTGGTGTGCCTCGGGGCTCAGTGCTCCCAGGGACATGCCCGCCGAGTCAAAGCGCGGCAGAATATTTGCGATGGGCTCCACTTCATCCAGGCGCAGTGGTTGGGCGGCTTCTTTCAGCCCCAGTAAATCCCGCAGTGTAGTGACTGGACGCTCGTTTACCAGCTTCGCATAACGCTGGTACACCGCGTAATCACCGCTGGCAACAGCCTGTTGCAAGGTCATAACGACATCCGGGTTGAACGCGTGGTATTCCTGACCGTGAACATACTTGAGCAGGCCGCCCTGCTCGATGCCCTTGCGAAACGACCACGCCCTGCCACTCAGGATTTTCAGCTCCCGCTCCAGCGCATTGAAACCACTGCCCTCGATGCGCGAAGCAACACCACAGAAGGCCAGATCCACGACCTCACGCGCCAGCCCCACCGCCTCGAACAACTGGGCTCCACGGTATGAACTGACTGCGGAAATACCCATTTTCGACATGATTTTAAGCAGGCCCTTGTTGATGCCCTTGCGGTAATTCTTGTAGCAGGCGCTGGGCTCACCCAGAACTTCGCCAGTGCGAATCAGCTCCTCCAGCACACTGTAGGCCAGGTAGGGATACACCGCGGTAGCGCCAAAGCCAAGCAGGCAGGCAATCTGGTGGGAATCACGAGCGCTGGCTGACTCCACCACAATATTGGCATCGATACGCAGGCCCTGTTTGATCAGGTGGTGATGAACCGCCCCCGTCGCCAGCAGGCTGTGAATCGGCAGACACCCCGGGACTATGGCGCGATCAGACAGCACCAGAATGGTCTTGCCATTACGTATGGCCTGCTCGGCCGCCGCCGCTATGTCCGCAACCGCTTGCCGCAGGTCTTTCTCATCAGGCTTGTAAGTGCAATCAATTTCCGCAATCAAAAAGCCCGGGCGATCCAGCTGTAACAGGGTGGTAAATTTACCCTGGGACAGCACCGGCGACGTCAAAATGACCCGGTCCGCGTACTCCGGCCCTTCCATAAAAACGTTCTTCTCACTACCCAGGTCCGTCTCCAGGGACATGACTATCGTCTCTCGCAGCGGGTCAATCGGCGGGTTGGTTACCTGGGCGAATTTCTGGCGGAAATAGTCGTACAGGGAACGCTCGTGCCTGGACAGCACCGCCATGGGTGTGTCGTCACCCATGGAGCCCACGGCCTCGTTGCCGGATTCCGCCAATGGGCGCAGTACCTGGTCACGCTCCTCAAAGCTGACCTGGAACATTTTCATATAGGTATCCAGCTGCCCGGGTTCGATTCCCGGAGTCATCTCCCCACCAAACGTGCCCTCTATGCGCTGGGCCTTCTCCTTTAGCCAGCGCTTGTAGGGCTGGCGGGACTTGAGACGATTGTTGATTTCGTCATCCTGCAGCACCTCCCCGGTCTGGGTGTCCACCATCAGGATCTGACCGGGACCGACACGACCCTTGGCCACTACATCCTCACTCTTGTAGTTGTAGGTGCCAATTTCCGAGGCCAGAGTGATAAAGCCGTCCTTGGTCTTCACCCAGCGAGCCGGGCGCAAGCCGTTGCGATCCAACAGGCACACGGCGTAACGGCCGTCGGTGAGAACAATACCGGCTGGGCCGTCCCAGGGCTCCATATGCATGGAATGGTATTCGTAAAAGGCTTTCAGATCCGGGTCCATGGACTCGATGTTCTGCCACGCGGGAGGCACCAGCATGCGCAGGGCCCGCGCCATATCCACACCACCGGTCAGCAGTACATCCAGCATATTATCCAGGCTGGAAGAATCAGACCCGGTGCGATTTACCAGCGGGGCTATGTCCCTGATATTGGGCAGCCGGTCGGTCTCGAAGCGCGCGGTGCGGGCTTCCACCCAGTTGCGATTGCCGTCGATGGTGTTGATTTCACCGTTATGGGCCAGTAGGCGAAAGGGCTGGGCCAGGGGCCAACGTGGCATGGTGTTGGTCGAAAAGCGCTGGTGGAACACACAGATAGCGGTTTCCAGGCGCTCGTCGTTAAGGTCGCTGTAGAAGCGCGGCAAATCCACCGGCATTACCAACCCTTTGTAGGCAATAACCCGGCCCGAGAGGCTGCAGATGTAGTATTCCTCATCACCTTCATTGGCTATTTCCGCCTTGCGCCGGGCCACAAACAGCCGGGTGGACAGCTCATCGTCGGATAGCCCGGAGGCATCGACAAATACCTGCTCAATCGCGGGCTGGCTCGCCAGGGCGATCTCACCGCAGACTGAGCTATCGGTGGGCACTACCCGCCAGCCCAGGACCTTGAGGCCCTGCTCGGTGAGCGCCTGCTCGGTAGCACTACGGGAGAACGCGGCGCGCTCCGGGTCTGTACTCAGGAAAATTTGGCCAACCCCGAAGTGGTCACCCAGTTCTGAGTCAAAGCATTCACGGACAAGCGTGCGCATAAACTGCTCCGGCATCTGCATTAACAGGCCGCAACCGTCACCGGTCTTGCCGTCAGCTGCGATGCCACCGCGGTGCGTCATGCAGGTAAGCGATTCGATGGCGGTCTGCAACAGCCGGTGACTGACGTCACCCGAAGTGTGTGCAATCAAACCAAAACCGCAATTGTCGCGAAATTCTTCAGGTCTGAATAGGCCTGCGCTCATAGTAAGTCCAGAATAATAAACAAAAACAATATGTTAGATTGAAACACCCGACGCCACGGCAGTCCTCAGGCAAAAGGGGGAGTGTATTTTACACAGATGGCCACAGCTGGACAAACGTCCTGATCAGGTACCCTGAGGAACCCCCTCCAGCAGATCCACCAATTCGGATTCCGTGACATCGTCGATAATACGTGCGTCACCGATAGCCTTGAGCAGGATCAGACGCAATCTTCCGTCAACGACCTTTTTGTCCCGTGCCATAAGTTCCAGGAAGGCCTGGGTAGTCATATCGACAGGAGCGTGGACCGGAAGATGCATGCCCAGCAGTAATTCCCGGAAATCATCCACTTCGCGGGCGGGGATCCAGCCGCGCCGGGCAGACAGCTCCAGAGCCAGCAACATACCCGTCGCCACTGCCTCACCGTGCAGCCACTGACCATAGCCCTGCGCGGTCTCGATAGCGTGGCCGAAAGTATGGCCAAAATTGAGAATGGCGCGGATACCGCCCTCGCGTTCGTCAGCCGCCACCACCAGCGCCTTGCTCGTACAGCTGCGCTCTATCGCCTCCGCCAGGGCCGCCTCCTCCCGGGCCAGCAACCGCGGCATTTGCTCCTGTAGCCAGCGGTAGAACGGTTCATCACAGATCAAGCCGTATTTAAGCACCTCAGCCAGGCCGGCCGACAACTCCCGGGCAGGCAAGGTCTGCAGCGTATTGGTGTCGATCAATACTGCTCGAGGCTGGTAAAACGCCCCTATCATATTTTTACCCAGGGGGTGGTTGACCGCCGTCTTGCCACCCACTGAGGAATCCACCTGGGCCAGCAGGGTAGTGGGCACCTGAATATAATCGACGCCCCGCTGGTAGCAGGCCGCAGCGAACCCGGTAATATCACCCACCACACCGCCACCAACAGCAATAAATGTTGTCGTACGGTTGTGATTTTCCGCCATCACCCGGTCGAAAATGCTGGCAAGTGTATCCAGGGTTTTGTACTGCTCACCGTCGGGCAGCACTACCTCGGTGACCAGCTTGCGCTGGCCGAGTAAAGCGCGCACCTTTTCTACATATAGCGGCGCTACGGTTTCATTGCTGACAATAACCACCTGGGAACCGGCGATATGCCGGGCCAATAGTTGTGAATCGGCCAACAGGTCGCGGCCTATGTATACGGGGTAGCTGCGCTCCCCCAGCTCCACATGCAGGGTGTGCATTAACAGGGACACGTCAATTCCTTGAGTTTGCTCTGGAGGGGCCTATCATACCGTCAGAAGCCTGTCCGAGAATAGGCTCCTGAGGAAGCGGTGATGTCTTTTTTATCAGGGTTCTTAACCGTTTTCCACTAACTCGCGCACCAGGCGCTGAGCCACCGTTCTGGGGCTACAGGCGTCAGTTTCAATAATATGGTCGGCGATATCGCGATACAGTGGGTCGCGCTCCGCCATCAGGGAACGCAGCACCTGCTCCGGGATCACCATTTTGTAACAGCGGCCTGCGTCGGTCGCGGCGGGTGCGCCGCACCTGCTCGTCTATGGTTGCGTAGAGGTAGATGACAAAACCACGGCTGGCGAGCGACCCGGCGATTTTCCGGGGCGCAGTACGACACCGCCACCGGTGGCGAGTACGATATCGTCCCACTCGGTCATCTGGGCCACCACCTGCTGCTCCCGGTCGCGGAAACCCTCCTCGCCCTCCACATCGAAAATCCAGGGTATATCAGCCCCGGTTCGCTCCTCGATCTCGGCATCCGTATCAGCAAACTGCAACTTCAGGTGCTGGGCAAGGTATTTGCCAATGGTAGTCTTGCCGGCCCCCATGGGGCCGACCAGAAAGACTCTGTGCAGGGCAGGCATCTAGCTGAATGTAACCCTAATCAAGCAGGGTATCAGCCAGAATGCGCGGCGTGATGAAAATAAGCAGCTCTGTTTTCTTGTGGGACGTGGATTCGCTTCTGAAAAAGGCGCCTATATAGGGGATGTCGCCAAAGAAAGGGACTTTATTCACCGATTCAATGTCTTCGGTTTTGAACACCCCGCCCAAAACCACGGTCTCCCCATTGCCAACCAACACCTGGGTGTCGAGCTGGGTGGTATCGATGGAGGGGATGAAGCCACCACGGCCACTGGGCACCAGCTCACCGACTGAATCCTGGTTAATCTGCAGGTCCAGCATAATCCGGTCATCTGGCGTGATGCTGGGCGTGACGTCCAGCGACAACACCGCTTCCTTGAACGAAGTGGTTGTCTCTCCGGAAGCAGACGACTCCTGGTAGGGGATTTCCGTACCCGACTTGATGGAGGCCTTTTGCTTGTCGCCGGTAATCACCTTGGGCTGGGACACGACCTCACCCTCGCCTTCCGCCTCCAGCGCTGACAGCTCCGCAGTCAGGAACAGGTTATCACTGGTAAAGCCAAGGGCGAAGCCGCTGTTGGCTGCGACCCCGAGATCCACCAGCAGGGCGCCGGGGTAATCTACCGCTGGTGCTGTGCCATCGATAACAGACTGGTTGAGCGCAGCGACGTTTTGCGTGTCACCGGAGACGGACAGGATATTGCTGTTCAGATCCGGGTTCAGATAACCACCACCCCACTCAATACCGAGGTTCTTGGTCGCGTCAGTCTGGGCGATCACGATGCGCGCCTCGATCATCACCTGGCGCACCGGAATATCCACCAGCTCGATAAGATCCCGAATTTCGGCCAACTTGGCAGCGGTATCGGTGATAATCAGTGAGTTTGTGCGCTGATCCACAACCACGGAGCCCCGCGACGAAATCAGGCTGCCGCCTTCCTCGGAGCCCGCCTTGAACAGTGACACTATGTCGCTTGCCTTGGCATAGCGAATACGCACAAACTCCGACTGTAGCGGGAGCCAGCTCCGCAATTTGCTTATTGGCCTCGATCTGCTGACGCTCCCGCTCAGCGATCTCCGCCGCCGGCGCCACCATCAGTACGTTGCCGACCTGCCGTTTGTCCAGGCCCTTGGTCTTCAGCACCAGTTCCAGCGCCTGGTCCCAGGGCACGTTTTGCAGCCGCAAAGTAATGCGACCCGAAACGGTATCGCTGGCCACCAGGTTCATCTCGGTGAAGTCGGCGATCAACTGCAGCACCGCTCGCACCTCTATATCCTGGAAGTTAAGGGAGATTCTATCGCCCACATAGGTGAATTCGTTCTTGCGCTTTTCCGCTTCCTTCCCGGACAGCGGCTTGACGCTGATCACGTATTGAGTGTCCGTCTGGTAAGCCAGGTAATCGAAGTCACCCGTGGTCTTAATCGTCAGCGTGGCGCCACGCTCTGTCGTATTAACATCCACACTGTCGACCGGTGTGGCAAAATCCGTGACATCGTAGCGGCGCATCAGGCGCTCGGCCACGGTAGTATCGAGGAACTCCACCTTGACATCCCCGGCCTCGCTGAACACGTTAACATCCACGGAGGGGTTGGTCAGTTCCAGTGTGAGTCGCCCCTCCCCGTCCCCGGTGCGCTGGAACTGCAGGTCGCTGATCTCCGATTGCACATCGGCCACGGGTATTACACCGGTATCAATCCGGTGAGGGTCAGTGGTCTGCTTAAGGTAGTCACCACCTTCCTGGCCAACCAGGAGATACAGGTTATTGCCGTCTACGCGGGTCTCGTAAGGTACCAGCTTGACCAGGTTGACCACCAGGCGGGTGCGATCACCCGACTCCAACACCACCGCACCGGTTGCATTGCCATACGGCAGTGAAAACCGCTTGCGTTCCAGGCTGCTGGTAGTACCTGGAAAGTCGATAGCGATTCGCGCGGGCTTCTCTATGGAGTAGGTTTTGATCTCCGGCGGCGTCTCATTGAACTCCACCCGAACCTCAAATTTGCTGCCCGGCCGGGAGCTGAACTCGATGTCCGTCACTGTCGGTGCAGCCTGTACAACGCCCGCCAACAAACTCACCGTCATTCCGGCGACTGCGGTACGCAACCAACTTCCCAAGCTGTAATTTCTTTTCCCCACGGCCTTTGTCCCCAAATATTGTTTTTTACTTGTCATGGTTATCACCCACGGCGTCGGCTTATATGCCGCTTAATTTAATTGTACGCGGGCGCTCGACCCATCCATCCTCAGTACCGTCACTCACTATCTCAACTACCGCCACATAGGTATCGGTCATCTCCACAATTTTACCGTGGTGACGACCCAGGAAGTTCCCCGCCGCAACCCGGTGCACGCCGCCCTCCGGGTCCTTGATCAATGTCCAGTTGTCCTGCCCTCGTTCCAGGGTGCCCACCATTGCCAGGGAATCAAAAGTGAATTGCTCCAAAAACTCCTTGGCACGCGTATTGTCAGGCCTTACAGCACTGATAGCCTGCAATTGGGCTATTTCCCGCACCTCGATGGGTCGGTCAAACGGGCTGCGCAAGGTGGTGGCACTGTAGGAGAACGCCTCGTACGCCTTGAAGGTCGGTATGGGGGCGATAATGCCGCCCGGGCGGGCGCGTTTTTCCGCCATAAAGCTGTCCAGGTCGGAAAAGTCATAACTGCCACAGGCGACCAGCAGGAAAGCTGAAGCCAAAATCGTTGCACATGTACGGGGGAAACGGTTCATGGCTAGGATTCCCCGTCTTTGTAGCGGTAGGTCTTGGCAGTAATATTCAACTTCAGGCTATTGGGGTTGTTACCTTTTGCTGAGATTTTAAAGTCGTGGAGGGTAACAATGCGCGGCAGGCCCGCCATGCCACTGATAAAGGCCCCGAGATCGTGATAGGAGCCGCTCGCACTAATTGCAATGGGCAGTTCTACATAGAACTCCCGGGACTGCTCTTTCTGCAGGTCGATGCTCGCAATATTCAAGCCATTGAGCAGGCCTTTATTGGTGATGTCCTCCAGCAAGCCAGGCACTTCGGTAGCGCTGGGCAGCTGACTGACCAGTGCGCCAAAGGACTCCTCCATTTCTACCATCTGCTGCCGGTAGGCATCCAGATTGGCCGCCTGGAAAGCTTTTTTCTCAAAGTCTTTCTTCAGCGTTATTTCCTTGGCTTCCACTGTAGTCAATTGCAACTGCAAGTCTTCAATATGGTAGTAGTAACCACCCACCACTACGGCGGTCAGCAAAACCACCCAGATAATCAACTTTATCGCAGCGGGCCATGACCCAACGTTGTCAAAGTCCAGGTCATTGATATCGAATTCGCGCAGTGAGCGCATTGTATCTTCAAATGCCATCACTCATCCCTCCGCGGATTCATCACCGGTTTTTGGTAACTGTAGTTTCACTGTCAGGTTGAACGTGGTTGCCTGATCCCCGTACTGTGGCGCCGCTTTCACCTTATCCAGGTTTGGATTGGCCAGCCAATCCGAAGCATCCAGGCGCCGCATCAGGCTTGAAACCCTGTTATTGGACTCGGCGATGCCACTAATGGATATGGTTTTACCCTTGCTGCTCAGGTTGGTGTAAAACACACCGTCCGGCACGGTGCGCACCAACTGGTCCAGCACGCGTACAATGATCGGCCGGTTACCCTGCAATTCCTGAATAACCCGCATACGGTCCAGTAATTGGTTGCGCCGCTTCTGCAGGTCGCGGATTTCCGCTACCTGCTTGTCCAATACCTTGATGTTTTCGGTCAGGTACTGGTTGCGTGCTTTCTGATTATCGATCTGGCCATTGACGATGCGGTCGGCCAACAACACCAGGCCAGCCCCCACAGCGAGGACAAATACCAGACTGATAAGAAATTGCTTCTTGAGCTCCTGGCGCCGCTCCTCTCGCCACGGCAGTAGGTTGATCTGTGCCATCAGTCAAAACTCCGTAAGGCCAGACCGCAGGCAATCATCATTGCCGGCGCGTCGCTGCTGAGCGCCACCGCATTGACCCGGGACGATATAGACATCTCGGCAAACGGGTTGGCCACCGCGGTAGGCGTGCCCAATTTCTCTTGCACCAGGTCCGACAGACCCTCCATGGAGGAAACGCCACCGGCAAGAATAATGTAATCCACATCGTTGTATTGACTGGAGGAGAAAAAGAACTGCAACGACCGGGCAACCTGCTGCACAACCGCTTCCTTGAAGGGCTCGAGCACTTCCGGCTCGTAATCGTCAGGGAGTCCGCCCTGCTTTTTTGCCAGGCCGGCTTCCTCCAGCGGCAAGCCATAGCGCCGCATGATTTCATCAGTCAGCTGCTTGCCCCCGAACAATTGCTCACGGGTATAAATAGTCTGGCCGTTATTGAGCACACTCAGGGTGGTCATGGTGGCACCGATGTCCACTACGGCCACGGTGCTGTCTTCACCCAAAGCCAATTGGTGCCGGACCATCGAGAAGGCCCGCTCCATCGCATAGGCCTCAACATCCATAATCTTGGATATCAGGTCAGAGCTCTCAATGGCCTCGACCCGTGCATCAATGGTCTCCCGGCGACAGGCGGCGAGCAGCACTTCTACCTGATTGTCCCGCTCCGGGGAAGGACCCTGAATTTCGAAATCGATGGCGACCTCTTCCAGCGGGTAGGGGATATACTGATCCGCCTCGAGAGTGAGCTGGGTCTCCATGTCGTCCTCGCTCAACCCCTCCGGCATATCTATCATCTTGGTGATGACAGAGGAACCGGCAACCGCCGCCGCAACTGTTTTCAGCTTGGTTCTGGATTGCGCCACGACGCTGCGTATGGCGTTGGCAACCCCATCCACATCGTTGACGTTCTTCTCGATAACCGCGTCCTGAGGCAGCGAACTCACCGCGTAACTCTCTACGCGGTAACGGTCCCCTGAATAGCTCAACTCCAGTAACTTGACTGTCGTTGAACTAATATCCAGCCCCAGAACAGGTGTCCCCTTTCTTTTCCCTATAAGTCCCAACAACTTTTTTCCCTATCAGTATCACTAACTTAGGATATTTTTATGCGTCGATACATTAATTAACAGATATAACACAGTCCAAAATATATCAAAACCCAAAAAAGGCTTATAATTACCAAATGAATTGTATTGCCTCCACGTAAAAACCATATAAGCCTCTGTTTTGAAAAGGGATAGATGAAAATATTACGTTTTCTTTTGCGCCTCTCTCTGTTCGGCTCTTGCGGAGCCTTGTGGTTATTCGCTGGCGTCTACCTGTATCTCAGCCCTAACCTGCCCGATGTTGAGACTCTGCGCGATGTCAAACTGCAAACTCCCATGCGGGTCTATACCGGCGATGGGCAGTTAATCGGCCAGTTCGGCGAACAAAAACGCAGCCCCCTGCCCTTCGACGCCATCCCCGAGCAGTTCGTCAAGGCCCTGCTGGCAGCGGAGGATGACAACTTTTTCGGCCACCGCGGCATCGATGTCATGGGGCTGATGCGCGCCGTGTCCGAGCTGGTGCTCACTGGCGAGAAGGGCTCCGGCGGCAGCACCCTGACCATGCAGGTAGCGCGCAACTATTTCCTGACCCTCGACCGAACCTTCATGCGCAAGTTCAACGAAATCCTGCTGGCTATTGAGATCGAACGGGCGCTGGACAAGCAGGAAATCTTCGAGCTGTATTTCAATCGCGTTTTCCTAGGCCACCGGGCCTACGGTTTCGAGGCGGCGTCACAAGTCTATTACGGTGTGGGCATCGGCGAACTGGACCTGGCGCAACACGCCATGCTCGCGGGCATTCCCAAGGCGCCCTCGCGCAACAACCCCATCAGCAGGCCAGAGGCGGGCAAACAGCGCCGCGACTGGATTTTGGGTCGTATGCTTGAACTGGGTTATATCAACAGCGGGCAGTACAGTGCGGCAACACAACAAGCTGTCGTCGCCAGGCACCACGGCGCACAGCTCAGCTTCACCGCACACTATGCGGCGGAAATGACACGGCAGCAGATGCTGCAGCGCTACGGCATGGCCGCTTATAATGACGGCTACCAGGTTTATACCACCATCAACAGTGAACTGCAGCAGGTCGCGCGCCTGGCCGTTATCGACGGCCTCATCACCTACGACAAACGGCACGGTTACCGGGGCCCGGAGCGGCAGCTACCGCAGGCCGATGGCGACACCACCCAATTATGGCGCGATACACTCGCCGAGACAGCCGTTATCGCCGGGCTGTTACCCGCCGTTGTCACCGAGGTAGAGCAGGACAAAGTTATTCTAATGCTGGCTGACGGCAGCCAGCAGGAGCTGTGGTGGGAAAACGGCCTCCGCCAGGCCGCCCCCTACCTCACAGAAAACTCCAAAGGGCGGCGCCCTAAAACCCCCGATGACGTACTGGCCGTAGGTGACCTGATTCGCGTCACGCAACAGGACGATGAGTGGCACCTGGCCCAGGTTCCCGCTGTACAGGCCGCCCTGGTATCCCTGAACCCGGATAACGGCGCGATCATCAGCATCGTCGGCGGTCTGGGTTTTGAATTGAGCAAGTTCAACCGGGCCACACAGGCACAGCGCCAGCCCGGCTCCAACTTCAAACCATTTGTCTACAGCGCCGCACTGGAAGCCGGATTCACCGCCGCCAGCATCATTAATGACGCGCCCGTGGTCATGGAGGACAGCTCCCTGGAGGACATCTGGCGACCGGAGAACGATGGCGGAAAATTCCACGGACCCACCCGGCTGCGCTGGGCACTGACTAAATCCCGCAATCTGGTGTCAATCCGCTTGGTACAGCAACTGGGTGTCAACACGCTGATCGACTATGCGGAGCGCTTTGGCTTTGACACCTCCGACTTCACACCGGATCTATCCCTGGCACTGGGCACCCAAGCCTTGAGTCCACTGCAGCTGGCCACCGCCTATGCCATGCTGGCCAATGGCGGTTACCGCGTGGAACCCTACCTGATTCAACGCATCGACAATCTGGCCGGGGAGACGGTATTTGACGCCAGGCCACTGACCGTATGTCGCGACTGCGAACACGCCACTGGGCAGGCAGAAAGCGGGCCTGAATTGAGTATGGAGCAAATACTCATCGGGCAAGAGCCCGAACAGGAAACCCCACCCGCGGCGCCACGGGTCATGGATGAGCGGGTGAACTACATCATCAACAGTATTCTCAGGGATGTCATTACCCGGGGTACCGGGCGCCGGGCGCTGGTACTGGAACGCAGTGATATCGGCGGCAAGACCGGCACCACCAACGGCCCTATGGACGCCTGGTTCTCTGGCTACAACCGGGATGTAGTCACTTCTACCTGGGTTGGCTTCGATAATTACACCCCACTGGGGCGCAGAGAGTTCGGCGGTACCGCCGCACTACCCATCTGGATTGATTATATGCGCGAGGCCCTGCACGACAGCCCCGAGGTGGAGCGCCCGCTGCCCCCCGGCATTGTTCATGTCAGGATAGACCCCGACACCGGGCAACTGGCCAGCTCCGGTCAACGCAACGCAATTTTCGAGTATTTTCGGGAAGAGCACGTACCGAGGCAGAGTGCGCAGGAAGAGGGTCCCGGCTCAGGCAGCCAGGGTACTGATGATTTAGTGAGGGATATCTTTTAACCCATCTTTTAAAACGAATGGCTTACTTAGTGCCCATCCGGAAACGCCGATATTTCCCTGGATCGTCTTTCCCGCGCAGGCGGGAATCCATGAAAATCAAGGGCTTACTGGATCCCCGCCTGCGCGGGGACGACAATAAGGCGAGTTTCCGGATGCGCACTACTTAGTCTTAAAAAGTGGATAAGCCCCGCTGCTTGCGGGACTCACGCCACATAACTTAACGAAGCGCCATTTGGCCTAAGACAGGGTTGACTGGTAGTCTTCTGGATAGGGCAACCGCGCCACGCCACTGTCCACCGCGGCGCGAGCAACAGCCGGGGCGATACGAGTCAGCAGGCGGCTGTCCACCGGTTTGGGGATGATATAGTCAGGGCCGAATGCCAGGGCGTCCAGGTCACAGGCGGCCAACACATCGTCGGGTACGTCCTCACGCGCCAGCTCACACAGCGCCCGCACCGCAGCTATTTTCATCTCCTCATTAATACGGGCAGCCCGTACATCCAGGGCGCCGCGAAAAATGAATGGGAAGCCCAACACATTGTTTACCTGGTTGGGGTAATCCGAGCGCCCGGTGGCGATTATCAAATCATTTCTTGTGGCCAGCGCCAGTTCCGGCCTGATCTCCGGATCCGGATTGGAGCAGGCAAATACCACCGGCCTGTCCGCCATGGACAACAGCATTTCCGCACTCAGCAGATCGGCCCCTGACAGGCCGATGAATACATCCGCACCATTGCAGGCATCGGTCAGGCTACGCTTGTCGGTGTGATTGGCAAATTCCTGTTTATAGGCATTTACGCCCTCCCGCCCGGCATAAATCACACCGCGACGATCAAGCATAAAGATATTCTCGCGCCTGGCGCCCACACTTACCAACAGGCGCATGCAGGCGATGGCTGCGGCGCCGGCGCCCAGACAGGTGATAACCGCGTCCTCCAGGCGTTTGCCCTGAATCTCCAACGCATTGAGCAGACCCGCGGCTGTCACAATGGCAGTACCGTGCTGATCATCGTGGAAAACCGGGATATTGCACTGCTCGATGAGGGCAGCTTCAATTTCAAAACACTCGGGTGCCTTGATATCTTCCAGATTGATGCCACCAAAAGTGTCGGCAATGTGCGCCACGGTGGCAATAAACTCTCCGGCGTCCTCAGTATTCACCTCAATATCAATGGAATTGATGCCCGCGAAACGCTTGAACAGAAGCGCCTTGCCTTCCATCACCGGCTTACCGGCCAGAGCGCCAAGGTTGCCCAGGCCCAGCACCGCGGTGCCATTACTGATAACAGCTACCAGGTTGCCCTTGCCGGTATAGCGATAAGCGAGCGCCGGGTCGCTGGCGATTTCCCGGCAGGGCTCCGCCACGCCGGGACTGTAGGCCAGGGAGAGGTCCCACGGGGTTTCCGCGGGCTTGGTGAGCTCTATACTGATTTTTCCCGGTATGGGCTCGGCGTGGTAGTCCAGTGCGGCCTGTTTCAGATCTGTTGGCATGAGGCTCATCGTGCTTTTTGAGGCACCTGCGGAAAACGGGCACCGAGGATATATAAAAGACCGGCCAGTAACAAGGCGATTAGTAACGGTGCGGGCTTGTATCGAGTGACGCTTGCTTAAGAGGAAAGTGGGAGATTTCCGCTGCTTCCGGGAGTTTTTTGCCTTGCTCAGTTAAAACCCCATGCCTTTGCAAGGCAAAAAACTCCCGGAAGCAGCTACCTGCGGTAGCATTCAGTACGCTTGATATGGCACGGTGGTAGCGCCTCTCGGTCGCCCATACCGCCATGAGGGCGTGGGGTTCCAACCGAATGGTGGTATGGGCGACCGAGAGGCGCGGGTAGAGTAGTTCACCTGATCAATCGAGCACAGGACAAAGCGGGGCAGGCTCTGTGCACCATGCAGCGGGGCTCAGTAAACCAGCATGGACGGATGACCTATATTCATCATCCACCAGTCCCCTTTCATGGGTATCAGCCAACCGCGGGCCTCCAGTGCCTGCCCCTGCAGTTCCCGCAGCATTTTGCGTTGGAACAGGTGCTGGGACGCGGTCTTGATCTGCAGCCCCACTTTGCCGTCCAGCTGCACCCACCAGCCGTTGTCCTTGAAAGACACCCGGGTCACCCTGCCCCGTATCCGGATAAATCCACCCTGGGAGGGATTCAGGTCGCCGACGGACCGGGGCCCAAGCCCGGTTTCAGACCAGACGCCACGCCCCTCTGCCGCCGCCTCTATTTCTGCCGCCTGCAGGCACTGCACATCGACGAAATTGGGAGAAATAGCCACATGGAAGCCCATACCAAGGCGCAATAGCTCCGCCGCCAGGTTGTTGCCATCATGGTCAAACACATGGGCCAGGCGCCGACCGTAACGATCGCGGGAATCCCGCCCATCGCGCAGGAATATTCGCCGATTCGGCCCAATCAGCGCCTCCAGGCTCGCGGTGGCCTCCATTGCGAGTGGCTGCGCCGGCCGCCCTTTCCTGCCCCGCTCTGGCGTATTAATACCAATCAGGCGTATCTTGTCCCCTCCCACCAGGCGCAAGGTATCGCCATCGAACACAGTATCAACCCGATAGGAAGTAAACTGTGCAGGCTCGATATTGCAGGAACTCGCCGCCGTGGTAGAGGGCTCTGGCTCGGCGCGCGAGCAGGCAGTCGAATAAAAGCCGACAAATAACAGGCACAAAAAAAGCGCCGACCCGCTGAGGGTCTGGCGCTTTCCTGACACTGCGGTAACCCGCAGCATCGCCCGTTCTAACGCTTGGTGCTGCGACTGCCGAAACGTTTGTTGAAGCGATCCACGCGACCACCACTGTCCGCGACCTTTTGCTTGCCGGTATAGAACGGGTGACACTGGGAACACACATCGATATGAAGGTCTTCACACAGGGTCGAGCGAGTCACTACCTGGTTGCCACAACTACAGGTCGCGGTTATTGTCTCGTACTTGGGATGGATATCTGCTTTCATAATATAAGCTCCTTGTCATTGGCACCGCCACCCGACCCCTGTCGAGCACCGTACCTGGCTATTGGAGTTGACCGGTATCCCCTCGGGGCCACCCGGTCAAAAAATAGGCGGGCATCTTACCAGACGCGGCGCGATACGCAAGTACTTGCTACACTACCCCTCTCCCATCACCTTTCAGCCTGACAAGGGGCGTAATGTCCGTACTTCGCCTCGCAATCCCCTCGCCCCTTCGCCGCTCCTTCGATTACCTGCCCCCCGCCGGCATGAGCGAGGCGCAATTGCTGGGCCTGCAACCGGGCTCGCGCGTGCGCGTACCCTTTGGGCGGCGCGAGGTCACCGGCTACCTGTTGGCAGTAAAGCCCGACAGTGATGTACCGGAGAAATCCCTGAAAGCCGCACTGGCATTACTTGACCCGGTACCACTGATTAACCGGCGACTGCTGCAGCTCTGTTACTGGGCGGCAGACTACTATCATCACCCCCAGGGTGAGGTGCTCGCTGCAATCTTTCCAAAACGATTAAGGGACGGCAAGCCACACCAACCCCTGGGAACCACGGCATGGCGGCTCACCACACACGGCATGGGGCTCCCCCCCCCGACGCCCTGGCGAGATCGCCGCGCCAGTCCCAGACCCTGGCCACGCTGCGCGCTCAGGGAACTGCAGAGGCCGCACAACTTAAAGACGAGGGGGTTAGCCAGGCGGTATTGCGCAGCCTGCGGGACAAGGGCCTGATTGAAGAAGTTGTGGTGCCGATGCAGGCACAGGCTGCCAGCAGCGGGCAGGGATTAAGCCTCAACCCGGAACAGGCCATCGTGATCAGCGAATTGCTTGAAGCCCCTGCAGGGTTTGTCTGCCACCTGCTGGAGGGCGTCACCGGCAGTGGCAAAACCGAAATCTATCTGCAGTTGATAGCCGATTGTCTACAGCGCGGTAAACAGGCCCTGGTGCTTATCCCCGAAATCGGCCTGACACCCCAGACCCTGAACCGCTTCGAGCAGCGTTTTTGTGCCAACATCGTTGTTTTTCACTCGGGCCTGGGCGATGCGCAGCGGTATCGCGCCTGGGAAGCGGCCCGTGACGGCAGTGCCCATATCGTTATCGGCACCCGCTCCGCTATTTTTACACCCCTGCGCAACCCCGGCCTGATCATCGTGGACGAAGAGCACGATGGCTCCTACAAACAACAGGACGGTTTTCGCTACAGCGCCCGGGATGTGGCGGTAAAACGGGCTCAGCTGGAAGATTTCCCGGTACTGCTGGGCAGCGCCACGCCTTCGCTGGAGAGCATTCACAACGCCGTTGCGGGGCGCTATCGGCACCACCGACTCACGCAGCGCGCCGGCAGTGGCCGTATGCCCACTATCACGACACTTGATGTGCGCCGCCAGGCACTACAGGCGGGCCTGTCCACAGCGTTGGTAGCTGCCATTAAAGACAAGCTCGAATCTGGCCAGCAGACCTTATTATTCCTCAATCGCCGGGGTTACGCCCCGACCCTGCAGTGCCACGATTGCGGCTGGATAGCCGAATGCCAGGCCTGTGACGCACGCCTTACTGTCCACCGTCGCCTGCGCCGGCTGCGCTGCCATCACTGCGGCGCCTCCCGACCCCTACCCCGGCAGTGCCCTCACTGCCACGGCAACAGCTTGCTGGCCAGCGGCCTGGGCACCGAGCAAACCGAGGAATTCCTGCGGGAACAGTTTAGCCAATGGCCGGTTTTTCGCGTTGACAGCGACTCCATGCAGGGCAAGAACGCGATGCAGGAGCTGGTAGCAGAAATCAATAAGGGCGAACCCTGCATCCTGCTGGGGACCCAGATGCTTACCAAGGGCCACCATTTCCCCGGTGTAAACCTGGTAGCGGTTATCGACACCGACGCCATGCTGTTCAGCGCCGATTTCCGTGGTGAAGAGCGCATGGCACAACTCCTGACCCAGGTGGCGGGTCGGGCCGGCCGCGCCGATTTACCCGGCAGCGTCATTTTGCAGACTCACTACCCGGATCACCCCGCCCTGCAAGCCATGCTGAACACCAGTTATGCACAGCAGGCCAGGGAGCAACTCTCCCGCAGGCAGGCAACAGGCATGCCCCCGGCCGGGCAGCTGGTAGTTTTGCGCACCGATTGCAGCGACGCCGACTGCGGCGCACAGTTCCTGCAGGATCTTCGCGACCAGACTGCCGCCGACCTGCCCGCCGGGGCCGACATGATCGGACCACTGCCCTCGCCAATGCAGCGCCGGGCCGGTAAATTTCGCAGCCAGCTACTGCTGAGAGCCCCCAATCGCAGAACGGCGCAGGCCGCCGCCAGCCTGCTGGTGACCGTCGCCGAGCGCCTGCCGGCCAGACGTGGTTTGAAATGGTCCATAGATATCGACCCACAGGACGTCTTCTGAAGTACCTGGTTAAGATGAAAGTAGGAATGTCCCGCTGCCAATGGAGAGAAAGCATAAGTCCCTGAATAGGATCACGGGGGCGTGTGAGGCCATGGATGGCCGAGCCCGAGCGCACAGGGATGTGCTTGTAGCGGTCCCCGTGATCCTATTCAGGGACTTATGCTGGCAGCGCTGATCAATCGAGTACCCGGTAAAGCGGGACAGGCCCTCTGACCCTTTTGGTTCGGCACACGGTAGCTGTGGGGTGCGGGATCTACGCAACATACCCTGACATAGCTTAACCAAGTGCCATTCATGTATAGTATCCCGCGCGGGCTGTAGCGCCCGATAACCCATTGAAGCAAACCAGGTATATCCCTCTCATAATGAAGGAAGAACTTACCCGGCTTATCCAACAGGCGCTGGATTCGCTGGTTGCACAAGGCCAATTGCCTGACGACATCGCACCACAGGTGCAGATCGAGCGCACTCGCGACACCAGTCACGGCGACCTGGCCTGTAATATCGCTCTCACACTGGCCAAACCGGCGCGCAAGAACCCACGCGAGCTGGCCACATTGATTTGCGCTGCCCTGCCGGCTTCCACACTGGGTGGGCGCGTACCGAAATCGCCGGCCCCGGATTCATTAATTTTTCCCTGTCCGAGCGCAGCAGCCAGGCCGTGGTGCGCAATATCCTGGAACAGGGGGATAGCTTCGGTAGCTGCGATGAGGGCCGCGGTCGCAAGGTGCAGGTGGAATTTGTCTCCGCCAATCCCCACCGGCCCCCTGCATGTGGGCCACGGTCGCGGTGCGGCGGTGGGCGACAGTCTGTGCCGCCTGCTGGCGGCCACCGGCTGGGACGTCTCCAGCGAGTTCTATTACAACGACGCAGGCGCCCAGATAGACAACCTGGCCCTGTCGGTACAGGCCCGCTGTAAAGGCCTGGGGCCCGAAGATCCCGCATGGCCGGAAGATGGCTACCGCGGCGACTACATTGTGGAGCTGGCCCGGGCCTACCTGCGCGGCGATAAGGTGGACGCCCAGGATCAGCACGTGCTCGGCTCCGGCGACCCCGACAACCTGGAAGGCATCCGCAAGTTCGCAGTCGCCTACCTGCGGCGGGAACAGGATCTGGACCTGCAGGCCTTTGCCGTACATTTCGACCTGTACTTTCTCGAATCCTCCCTCTACCGGGACGGCGAGGTGGAAGCCACCGTGCAACGCCTGGTCGCACAGGGCCATACCTATGAGAAGGACGGTGCCCTGTGGCTGCGCACCACCGATTTCGGCGACGACAAGGACCGGGTCATGCGCAAGAGCGACGGTGGCTACACTTATTTTTTGCCGGATGTGGCCTACCACCTGAACAAGTGGCGGCGCGGGTTTGAGCGCGTCATCAACGAACAGGGCGCAGACCACCACGGCACGGTGACCCGGGTGAGGGCAGGGCCTGCAGGCCCTGGAACAGGATATCCCCGAGGGCTGGCCCGGACTACGTCCTGCACCAGATGGTCACTGTCATGCGCGACGGCCAGGAGGTCAAACTGTCCAAGCGCGCCGGTAGCTATATCACCCTGCGCAACCTGATCGATGAGGTTGGCCGGGACGCGACCCGTTATTTCCTGGCCGCCCGGGCACCCAGCTCCCAGCTCACCTTTGATATTGACCTGGCCCTGTCCCAGAGCAACGACAACCCGGTGTATTACATTCAGTACGCCCACGCCAGAGTCTGCAGCATTATGCGCAAACTGGCGCAGCAGGGCTGGGAGTGGCGCGCAGAGACTGCTGTGCAGCACCTGGATCAATTGGTCCAGGAGCAGGAAAAAGCCCTGCTGCGCCGACTGGACCACTACCCGGAAGTAGTCGCCAGCGCCGCGATAAACAGCGAACCCTCACACGGTGGCTACCTACCTGCGGGAACTGGCCGGCGATTTTCACACCTGGTACAACGCCCACAAAACGCTGGTGGAAGACCAACCCCTGCGAGATGCCCGGCTGGCCCTGAGCGTAGCCGTGCGGCAGGTTATATACAATGGGCTTGCACTGCTGGGCGTATCTGCGCCGGAGGCCATGTAATCCATGGCCCAGGACTTCGCCAAACGCAAGCGGGTGACAGGTGGCAAAAAAGCCCCCGCCCGCAGAAAACAACCCCAGCGCAGGCCTGCGGGTAAACAAACCCCAAAAACCACGGGTAACGGTTGGCGCTGGTATGGGCGCCGGGGGTGCTAACCGGGGTTTTCCTCAGCTTCCTGTTGTACCTGGGCTCCCTGCCCACCCCCGACGGCACGGCACAGGAGCAGGCCGGCGGACCCCAGGCGGCAGCGCAACCCCCCAAACCCCGCTTTGACTTCTATACCATGCTGCCCGGGCAGACCACGGATGTTGAGGTCGAACCTGCGCCCGAAGTTGTCAAACCCAGGAGCAGCAACGCCCCCGAGCGAATACTACCTGTTGCAGACAGGGATCTTTTCGGCAGCGGGAAGATGCGGACCGGCGCCGGGCAGAGCTACTGCTACTTGGGCCTGACTCCCATGGTGGAGGAAAGCAACGGTGATAACGGCCGCTGGTACCGGGTGTACGTTGGTCCCTTCGAATCCCACGCGAAAATGGCCAGGGCCCGCAGCCTTACCGCCAACCAGAATATCGACACCCTGCTGCTGAAACGCAGCAGACCCTGAATTCAGCCGCGGCCACTTGAAATCTGTGGCCGCCCCCCCATATCTGCCAGACTAAAGCAGGAGACCCAGCGTGGAACAGTTCAGAGGTACGACCATTCTTTGTGTGCGCCGTGGCAACAGCGTAGTCATCGGCGGCGACGGGCAGGTGTCCATGGGCAATACGGTAATGAAGGGCAATGCCCGCAAGGTGAGGCGCCTGTCCCAGGACAAGGTACTGGCGGGGTTCGCCGGCGGTACTGCCGACGCTTTCACCCTGTTTGAGCTGTTTGAGGCGCAACTGGACAAACACCAGGGCAATCTGGTGCGCGCCGCGGTGGAGCTGGCCAAAGCCTGGCGCTCAGAGCGCGCCCTGCGCCAACTTGAAGCGCTTTTGGCTGTGGCCGACAAAAATACCTCTCTCGTCATCACCGGCAACGGCGACGTGATAGAACCCGAGGACAACCTGATCGCCATTGGCTCCGGCGGGCCCTTTGCCCAGGCCGCGGCCCGCGCCCTGCTCGACAACACGGAGCTGGACGCCCGCACCATTGTAGAGAAAGGCCTGGGAATCGCCGCTGATATCTGTATTTACACCAACCACAATCGAACCATAGAACAACTGGAATTTTAGGCCTGCGTATGTCTAGTATGACCCCCCGCGAGATAGTTCACGAACTCGACAAACATATCATCGGCCAGGATGAGGCCAAGCGCGCCGTGGCCATCGCCCTGCGCAATCGCTGGCGTCGCATGCAACTGCCCGAGGAGTTGCGCGCTGAGATCACCCCCAAGAACATCCTGATGATCGGCCCCACCGGCGTGGGCAAAACCGAAATTGCCCGCCGTTTGGCCAAACTGGCCAATGCGCCCTTCGTCAAGGTAGAAGCCACCAAGTTTACCGAGGTGGGCTATGTCGGTCGCGATGTGGAGTCCATTGTGCGCGACCTGGTCGATGTGGCGGTGAAAATGTACCGCGAGCAGGAGGTGACCCGGGTGCGCTTTCGGGCGGAGGAGGCGGCAGAAGAACGAATTCTGGATATTCTCCTGCCCCCGGCCCGCGACACAGAAACCGATTCATCATCCACCACACGTCAACTGCTGCGTAAGAAGCTGCGCGAAGGCGATCTCGACGACAAGGAAATCGAGGTGGAAATCAGCGCCAATGTCCCCGGCATGGAGATTTTGGCGCCACCCGGCATGGAGGAAATGACCAACCAGTTGCAGAGCATGTTCTCCAATATGTCCAGGACCCAGAGCAAGACCCAGAAAATGCCGGTCAAAGCCGCTTTTGAAGCACTGTGCGACGAAGAAGCCGGCAAAATGGTCAACGAGGAAGAGCTCAAGCAAAAGGCCGTTGAGGCCGCTGAACAAAACGGTATTGTCTTCCTGGATGAGTTGGACAAGGTGGCCAAGCGCGCAGAAGGGGCCGGGGCCGACGTTTCCCGCGAGGGTGTGCAGCGCGATTTACTGCCCCTGATCGAAGGTTGCACCGTCAGCACCAAACACGGCATGATCAAGACCGACCATATCCTGTTTATCGCCTCGGGTGCCTTCCACCTGGCCAAGCCCTCGGATTTGATTCCCGAACTGCAGGGTCGCCTGCCCATTCGCGTAGAGCTGCACGCGCTGACACCGGAGGATTTCGAGCGCATCTTGACGGAGCCCGATGCCTCCCTGACCGAGCAATACCAGGCTCTACTGGCTACCGAAGGGCTACAGGTCCGATTCAGTGAGGACGGCCTGCGCCGCATCGCCGAGACCGCCTGGCAGGTGAACGAGAGAACCGAAAATATCGGCGCCAGACGACTGCACACCGTGATGGAACGGCTGCTGGAAGAAATTTCCTTCACCGCGGCTGATACCGGCCTGCAGAATGAGCCCCTGCTGATCGATGCCGCTTACGTGGACTCCCAGTTGCAGGAACTTAGCGCTGACGATGACCTGTCCCGCTTTATCCTGTAAGGCTGGCATTGACTATGAACGAACAGGAAAGACCCGTCGGCATCGCACTACATACCCGCTCCAGGGAGCTGGAGCTGGAGTATGCAGGCGGAGAGCGCTACTCCCTGAGTTGCGAATACCTGCGGGTGTACTCGCCTTCCGCGGAAGTGGGCGGCCACGGCCCCGGCCAGGAAGTACTGCAAATCGGTAAAATGAATGTCGGTATCAGCGCCATCAAACCCGTGGGTAACTACGCATTGCAACTGGTCTTTGACGACGGTCATGACACCGGCCTCTATTCCTGGCCTTATCTGTACCAACTCTGCGTCGAGCAACAGGCGCGCTGGCAGGATTACCTGGACCGCATGACCCAGGCCGGCGCCAGCCGCGACCCCGATGTACAGGTCCTGAAATTCGACTTGTAGCCCGATACGCGCATCGCGGTACAATAGGCCGCTAACCAGTATTCGGCGGAGCTCTCATGAGCGAAAAATACACAACTCACACACAGACATCGCGGGGCTGAATCATGTCCCGGGTCCTACGTCTGGTTACAATACTGCGAACTGTGGGTCGCTACCGACTGGATGAGCTCATCGATGCCGACCTGTTACCCACCCTCCCACGGATTGCACTGGGCCTGTCTCCGTGGCACCTGTACCGCGTACCAGACCTGCCCAGAGGGGTACGCCTGCGCCGCGCCCTGGAAGAACTGGGTCCGGTATTCATCAAGTTCGGGCAGATGTTATCCACCCGGCGCGACCTGCTGCCCGAGGACATCGCCGATGAACTGGCCAAGTTACAGGACGATGTCCCGCCCTTCCCCGAACAACAGTCCATTGCCATTATCGAAAAGGCGTTGGGCAAACCGGTAGGGGAACTGTTCGCCACATTCGACCCCACCCCCATGGCCTCTGCCTCGGTAGCCCAGGTACACGCCGCCACCCTGCACAGCGGGGAAAAAGCGGTGGTGAAGGTCGTACGCCCGGATATCGAACCGATCATCAGGCAAGATCTGGCACTGATGTTTACCCTGGCCAGGCTGGTAGCAAAATACCTGCCCGACGGGCGGCGACTGCGACCGGTGGAAGTGGTAGCCGACTACAAACTTGTCATTCTTGATGAGTTGGATCTGGGCCGGGAAGCGGCGAACGCCTGCCAGTTACGGCGTAATTTTGAGGACAGCAAACTGGTCTACATACCAGAGGTCTACTGGGATTACACCTCCCGCAATGTGTTCACCATGGAGCGCATCTCGGGGATACCAGTAACCGACATGGACACCCTGCGCGCCAAAGGCGTCGACTTCAAACTACTGGGCGAACGCGGGGTAGAGCTATTTTTCACCCAGGTATTTCGCGACAGTTTTTTCCACGCGGATATGCATCCGGGCAATATTTTCGTAGATGCCACCGACCCTGCCGATCCCACTTATATCGTGGTGGACTGCGCCATCGTCGGCAGCCTCAGCGATGCAGACCAGTACTATCTGGCACGCAACCTGCTGTGTATCCTCCGGCGGGACTATCGCGAGGTGGCGCAACTGCATGTGGAGTGCGGCTGGCTGCCACCACAAACTCGCGTACAGGACTTCGAGTCGGCCTTGCGCGCGGTCTGCGAGCCCGTATTCGAACGCCCGATCAGCGAAATTTCTTTTGGCCAACTGTTAGTCTACCTGTTCCGCACCGCCGGCCGCTTCGATATGGAAGTACAACCGTCTCTGGTGTTGCTGCAGAAAACACTACTCAATATCGAGGGCCTGGGCAGGCAGTTGTACCCCCAGCTCGACTTATGGGCCACCGCACACCCTTTTCTGGAGGAGTGGGTGCAGGAGCGCTATTCGCCACAGTCGGTGCTCAAACGCCTGCAGCGCCAGGCCCCGTCCTGGCTGGAGCAACTACCCCAGCTATCCGATGTGATGATGGACAACCTGCAGCAATCCCGCGAGGTCGAACACCGTTTTACACGGCAACAACAACACCTTGAGGAACGACGAAGCCAGAATCGAGAAAACAAGCAGCAGCGCCGCCGTCAACTGATGGCCGCCATCGCCTGTGTGGGGGTTGCTATAAGTGTTGTCCCCGGCGCCTGGCAGCAGTTGACTGACGCTCCAGTTGTCAGCTGGCTATTGGCGGGGCTGGCTGTGAGTTTGCTGTGGCCGAGGGATAGCTGAAAATATGTGCCATAATGCACCTCCAGCGAGAAAATTGTAATGACTGAGCCCAGCGCGTTAACGCGGCAGATCAAGTGGAATGAGCAGGGGCTGGTCCCGGCCATTGCCCAGGACTGGCAGACCGGTGAAGTATTGATGCTGGCCTGGATGAACAGCGATGCCCTGGAGTTGAGCATCAGGGAGGGCCGCGCCATCTACTGGTCGCGATCGCGCCAGGCCCTGTGGCGCAAGGGCGAGGAATCGGGCCATGTACAACAGTTAAAGGAATTGCGCATAGACTGCGATGCGGACACGGTATTGATGAAAGTTGAACAGGTCGGCGGTATCGCCTGCCACACCGGACGACGCAGTTGTTTTTACCGGGTGTTGGAGGGCGGTGACCTGAGAGTCACCGACGAGGTCCTCAAGCGCCCCGATGAGATTTACGGGGAAGAGTCCTCAACTGAGAAAGAGTCCTCAACTGAGAAAGAGTCCTCAACTGAGAAAGAGTCTTCAACCGGGGAAGAGTCTTCAACGGGGAAAAAGACATGAGCGATGTGCTGGACCAATTGGCGGCAACTCTTGCGCAGCGCAGGCAGGCTGACCCGGAGCAGTCCTATGTGGCGAGCCTGCATCACAAGGGTCTGAACAAGATCCTGGAAAAAGTGGGAGAAGAGGCCACCGAGGTCATCATCGCGGCCAAGGACGTCGAATCGGGGGGGGATGCCAGCGCCCTTATCGGCGAGGTGGCGGATTTATGGTTTCATACAATGGTGATGCTTTCCCATCTGGAAATGGATATAAATGAAGTGATTCAGTGCCTGGACAACCGCCTTGGCGTCTCCGGGCTCGAGGAGAAGGCAGCGCGCTAGTGCAGCACACTACAAACAGCTCTGTACAGAACTCTGTACAAAACAAAGGTAAAGGTAACAGGAGGTAATTATGGGTATCGGTGGAATAAGTATCTGGCAATTGCTGATCATACTGGCGATCGTCATCATGCTGTTCGGCACCAAGCGACTGCGCACGCTGGGCAGCGACCTTGGCAGCGCCGTGAAGGGCTTTCGCAAGACCATGTCGGACGATGGTGAAGCCGCAAAACCGGAAGACGATGGGCAACCGGACAATGCTGCAGAAGATGCCGGCAAGGAAAAATAGGGTCTGAATGTTCGACATAGGTTTTGCCGAACTCATCATCATTGGGGTGGTGGGCCTGTTGGTCATCGGACCAGAGCGTCTCCCGGGCGCGATTCGGACGGCGAGCCTGTGGCTGAACCGCATCAAACGCGGCTTCAACGACATCAAGCAGGAAATACAGCAGGAGTTGCACAACGACTCGGTAATGCTGGAATTGCGCAAGACCGGAGAACAACTCAAGAAACAAACTGAAGGTATCGGGCAGGATATCCAGAATGCGACCGAATCACTCTCCAAGCCGGCACCGGAGGGTTCTCCCGCAGCCGCTACCGACGACAAATTGCCGGAAAAAAATGCCGAATGAACGAGCCAGAATCCACAGACCAGCCCCTGCCGCTGGTTGCTCACCTCACTGAGTTACGCGATAAATTACTGCGCGCCATACTGGCCGTACTGGTCATGTTCCTCTGCCTGTTTCCCTTCGCCAACGAGATCTACACTTTTGTCTCGGCGCCCTTGCGCGCCCTCCTGCCCGAAGGGTCGACCATGATTGCCACCGGGGTTGCCTCGCCCTTCCTCACGCCGTTCAAGCTGACGCTGGTGACGGCGGTCTTCCTGGCCATACCCTACGTGCTGTACCAGGTATGGAGCTTTATCGCACCGGGGATGTACAAGCATGAGAAGCGCCTGGCGATTCCCCTGCTGGTCTCCAGCGTCCTGCTGTTCTATGCGGGAGCGTCCTTCGCGTACTTCGTGGTGTTTCCGCTGATATTCCTGTTTTTTACCAGCGTCGGGCCGGAAGACATCACCATGATGACCGACATCAACAGCTACCTGGATTTCGTACTGAAGCTGTTTTTTGCCTTCGGGTTGGCTTTCGAAATCCCCATCGTCGCATTGCTGATGATATGGGCCGGCATTACCACAGCGGAAGACCTGGCGAAAAAGCGCCCCTATATCATCGTCGGCTGTTTCATATTCGGCATGTTGCTGACCCCGCCCGATATCATCTCCCAGGCATTGCTGGCCATACCCATGTGGATATTGTTTGAAGTCGGGTTATTTTTCGGGCGCTTTATCCAACGGGAAGACCCGGAAACAGAAGAAGAGTAATGCCGCCCAATCCACCTGAACCCGCCGCCGGGTCAAAAGGACTTCACTCACTACTGCCAATACTGGGCCTCCTGCGGCAGTACAAACTCCGAATTGCCGGCGCCGGTATCGCGCTGCTGTTCACCGCGGGCGCCACCCTGTCCCTGGGCAGGGGCCTGCAGGTACTGATAGACCAGGGCTTCGGCGGCGGCACCAGTGAGGATTTGAGCGGCGCTATCGTTCTGTTGATAAGTATCGCCGCGGCTATGGCAGTAGGGACCTTCGTCCGCTTTTACCTGGTGTCCTGGCTGGGAGAGCGCATCAGCGCCGACATCCGCAAGGCGGTATTCAATAATATCGTGCACTTGCACCCGGGGTTTTTCGAAACCAACCGCAGCGGCGAGATCATGTCGCGCCTGACCACCGACACCACGCTGCTACAGACCATTATCGGTTCGTCCTTCAGCATGGCTCTGCGCAGCAGCCTGACAATGACCGGGGCCCTGGTGATGATGTTCATCACCAACCTTAAACTCAGCCTGATAATCGCCGTGGGGGTGCCGCTGGTACTCCTGCCCATCCTGGTATTCGGCCGGCGCGTGCGCCGCCTGTCGAACGAGAGCCAGGACAGCATCGCCAGTGTCGGCAGCTACGCCGGGGAGATAATCCAGCATATACGGGTAGTGCAGAGTTACACACGGGAGCAGTTTGAATCCGACGCCTTTGATAAGGAGGTGGAGCGGGCCTTCGCCATCGCCAGGCGCCGTATCTGGCAGCGCTCACTGCTGATCTGCGGCGCCATCCTCCTGTTATTCGTGGGCATGTCCGGCATGTTGTGGGAAGGCGGCCAGGATGTGATCAGCGGCCGCATGAGCGGTGGCGAGCTGGGTGCCTTCGTATTCTACGCCATCATGGTGGGTAGTGGCGTGGCGACTATTTCTGAAGTGTGGGGCGATTTGCAACGGGCGGCCGGCGCCGCTGAGCGCCTGGTGGAGTTGCTCAACGCCCGCAGCCTTATCGATGATCCCGGCAAAAGGGAATTAGCCGCGGGAAGTGCCAGACCGGAACTACAATTGGCTCACATCACCTTTTCCTACCCCACCCGCCCACAACTCGCTGCCCTGGAGGACTTTTCCCTGTTGATAGAGGCCGGTAAAAGCCTGGCTCTGGTAGGACCTTCCGGGGCCGGAAAATCTACCGTATTCGAATTACTGCAGCGCTTTTACGACCCACAGCAGGGTCAGGTTTTACTGGATGGCACAGATGTTCGCGAGTTGGGCCTGCGACAACTGCGCGAACATATCGCACTGGTGCCACAACAACCGACACTGTTTACCGGGGACGTGCACTACAACATCGCCTACGGCAAGCCGGGTGCCAGTGACGAAGAAATCGTGGCGGCCGCCCGCGCAGCTCATGCCCACGAATTCATCTCGCAACTGCCTGAAGGCTACGCCAGTCATCTGGGTGAGCAGGGCGTGCGACTGTCCGGCGGACAGCGCCAACGTATTGCCCTGGCCAGGGCAATACTCAATGACCCGAAGATTCTGTTGCTGGATGAGGCGACCAGTGCCCTGGATACCGAGAGCGAGCACCAGGTACAGCTGGCACTACAGGAGCTTATGCACAACCGCACCACGGTCATCATCGCCCACCGGCTCTCCACCATACTTCACGCGGACAACATCGCCGTGTTAGACCAGGGCCGGCTGGTGGCCACCGGCACCCATTCAGAGTTACTGCTTAATTGCCCGCTTTATGCCCGCCTGGCCAACCTGCAATTTCGCGAGAGCGACATCAGCGGCGGGCAGGCTCCCTGTCCAGCAAACGCACCCGATCTTTCCGTTCCTGATTGACCCGGGACAAATCGTCCAGGGTATCCCTGGAGATGTCCGCCACATCGCCCAACAGGCGGAATGTCACTTTGGCGTTGTTGGCCACGCAGCGAAAGGGCGCGGTGAAAGGTGACTCCCGAAATAGCTCGCGGGCTTCATCCAGGGCGGCCCGCAGATGATCTCCGGCTGTATCGCGAGCGGAATCGTAGGCCATGGACAGCACTTCCAGTGACTCCATCAGCGCCTCTATGCCGATCCACTCCACCATGGTGCCCCGCTCAACCCCCCGGCGTACATTGCGCCGCAGCTTGCGGGTCATGTTGCGGAATTCACGCTGCACCCTGGGGCCAAACACCGGGTCGGCAACCGCATGTATCTGGTCATCTTCGGCCAGCTCGCGCCAGTCCTGAATAGTCAGCACCGATTCTATATGAGGAAAGACCACTTTCTCCTCGATATTCATATGTTCGTACATGTGGTCTATATATGCCCTGCCGCTCGTGGCTACCACCGCACCGGAAACCTCGCCCTCACGCCAATGATCGATATCCCGCAACACTTCCCGGCCACGAGTCGCTGTGCGGTCGTGGTCTCGCTGCAAACTGTCCACCTCGTCAGCGGCTTTGGCATCCAACTCGGCTACCCGACCATAGATCAGGTCTTCGCGGGGGTGATGGTAGCGATCCGGCCAGCTGACCATATAGTCCATAATCTCGTACACCACATGGGTATCCACCAGTTCACCGCTCTCAATCGCCTTGAGCTGATCTGAAAACAGCTGCATAACGGTCGCAATATGGCGATGTTCAGCCCGCAGCGCCTTCATCAGAGGCTGTTCTGACTTCTTCTTGCCGGCGGCGGGTTTCTTCTTGTTCCAGGCGGATTTGTCGCTATAACCGGCATCCGACTTTCCGGTTCCATTGGTTTTCCCGGCCGCTACCTTCTTTGCCGCTACCGGTTTTTTGGGGGCTGTTTTCTTCCGGGCAGTGGTTTTTTTCGTCGCTGTAGCTGATTTTGTCTTCGCTACAGGCGCTTTTTTCGCCCTGGTCTTCTGTGCATTGGCGGCCATAATCCACCCTCCTCAAATAATTACCCTCAGGATATGCTCCCAGCGTAGCCTGTCCACCCCCACAGATCATTGATCCTGCTCATGATTGCACAACTGTGCCATGAGGCCGATTTTCTGAACCAGCGCGCTATTCGCCACTTTTTTGTTTGGTGCCAAGGAATCCGGCCCACCCTACACTCTAGCCCCTTCCTGGACGGCCGCAAGCTTGCCTTTAGCGGAGGGCTGCTGCGCAACTCGAAAACGCCAACAAGCCTATGGCCGTGCCCAGAGCACTCCCTCCCAGCTGCCAGACCGGTTTTGTCCCTCAGACAAAAACGCCGGCACAATGGCCGGCGTTAAAGGTGTTTCTAAAGCTGCCCGATCAGCTAAACTCTCGAATCAGGCCGCCAATAGACTCCTTGGCATCACCAAACAGCATCCGCGTGTTGTCCTTGTAGAACAACGGGTTCTCGATGCCGGCAAAACCGGAGGCCATGGAGCGCTTGAGGACAAATACCGTGCGCGCACTGTCCACATTGATCACCGGCATGCCGTAGATCGGGGAGGACTCCTGCTCCCGCGCCGCGGGATTCACCACGTCGTTGGCGCCGATCACAATGGCCACATCGACGTTCTCCATCCGCGGGTTGATGTCGTCCATCTCCAGCAACTGGTCATAGGGTACGTCCGCTTCGGCGAGCAATACGTTCATATGACCCGGCATACGCCCCGCCACCGGGTGAATACCGAAGTTTACCTCGCAGCCGTTTTGCTCCAGCAGTTCGCACAGTTCCTTTACCACGTGCTGGGCCTGCGCCACCGCCATGCCGTAGCCGGGTACGATGGCCACATTGCTCGCCGCTTCCAGTACGTAGTAGGCATCTTCGACTGAGATGGGCTTGATCTCGCCCTCGACTGCGGTCGCTTCCACCTTGCCGCTGCCAAAGCCGCTGAACAACACATTACCCAGGGAGCGGTTCATCGCCTTACACATGATCTGGGTCAGGATGATGCCCGAGGCACCCACCAGGGAGCCGGCCACGATCAGGATGTTGTTGTCCACCGCGAAACCCGCCGCACAGGCCGCCAGGCCGGAGTAGGAATTCAACAGTGAGATCACCACCGGCATGTCGGCACCGCCGATGGGGATAACCACCATCACGCCAAATACCAGAGACAGGGCGATCACCAGGAACAGCCATGACCACTCGGTTCCAGGCAGAACATCACCGAGCTGCCCAGGATGCCCAGCACAATCAGGCTGTTGACCACCTGTTGGCCGCTGAACAGCATCGCGCCACTGCCAATTTTTTCGCTGAGCTTGCCATAGGCAACCATGCTGCCGGTAAACGTCACGCCACCGATCAGGATGGACAGGATAATCGTCACCAGGGTAAAGGTCTCGGAAGACGGGACTCAGTGCCGCCCAGCCTACCAGCAGGCTGGCCATACCGCCAAAGCCGTTGAACAGGGCCACCATTTCCGGCATGGCGGTCATCTGCACCATGCGCGCCGCCGCGCCGCCGATGGCAGCACCAACCACGAAACCGATAACGATCCACTGGAAGTCGACAATGCCCTGGTCCAGCAGGGCCGCCACTACAGCTACCAGCATACCCAGGGCGGAGATCGCATTACCGCGCCTGGCGGTCGCGGGAGAACCCAGCTGCTTCAGACCATAGATAAACAGGGCAGCGGATACAATGTAAGCAAATTGAATCAGGATATCCATAACGCCTAGCCCTCCTTCTTCTTGAACATGGCGAGCATGCGGTCGGTAACCAGATAGCCCCCCACCACATTGATGGAAGCCAGGGCTACCGCCGCCGCGCCCAGCCAGTTGGCCAGGTCCTGCTGGCCGGTACCGGCCAGGCTAATGGCGCCCACCACGGTAATACCCGAGATGGCGTTGGCACCGGACATCAGCGGTGTGTGCAGGGTTGACGGCACCTTGGTGATCAGTTCGAAGCCCAGGAAGATGGACAACATCAGGATAAATGTCAGGAAAACTTCTGCAGGTATCATGTCAGGCACCCCCTTCCAAAATGTTCTTGATTGTTTCGTTTACTACTTCACCAGCGTGGGTGATGATGCAGCCGGGCAGAATATCGTGTTCGAAATCCACCGCAAACATGTGTTGTTCTTCATGCCAGTTGTCTTCCACCAGGTTGAACAGGTTGGAGGAATACATCTGGCTGGCATCGCGAGCCACTTCACCGGCCAGGTTGCCCTTGCCGATAATGGTGACCCCGGCCCACTCCACGATCTCATTGGGTACCGAGCCCTCGACGTTGCCGCCGGTTTCGGCAGCCATATCAACAATAACCGAGCCGAGAGCCATGCCCTCGATCATGTCCTTGGTGACCAATACCGGGGGCTTGCGGCCGAACACCTGGGCGGTGGTAATCACCACGTCGGATTTGGCGATATGCTCTTTCTGGGCCTGGTGCTGTATGGCAACCTGCTCCGGGGTCAGCTCCTTGGCGTAACCACCGGCGGTCTCGCCGGTCTCACCCAGATCGATCTCCAGGAACTTGGCGCCCAGGGACCGCACCTGTTCCGCCACCACCGGGCGGGTATCGAAGGCGGTGACCCTGGCGCCCAGTCGCTTGGCGGTGGCGATGGCCTGCAGGCCGGCCACTCCGGCGCCGATAACGAACACGTTGGCGGGCTTGAGGGTGCCGGCCGGGGTCATCATCATGGGGAAAATACGCGGCAGGTGAGTCGCCGCCTCTAGCACCATCACATAGCCCGCCAGGTTGGCCTGGGAACTCAGGGCATCCATCTTCTGGCTGCGTGTGGTACGGGGAATCATCTCCATACTGATAGAGGTCACCCCCTGCTCCTTCAGCGCATTGACCAGTTCGTGCTCGTTGAAGGGATCCAGGTAACTGATATGGATACAGCCACGCTGCATCAGCGCTACCTCATCCAGCTCCGGCTTGCGCAGGCGCAACAGCAGGTCGGCGCTGCCAAACAGCTCATTGCGGTCCTGGGAAACGGTGGCTCCCGCCTCGGCGTATTCAGCGTCAGTGAAGCCAGCACCGGTCCCCAGACCGGATTCAATCACCACAGTGGCGCCCAATTTGCACAACTTTTTGGCGTCTCCAGGCGTGATCGGTACCCGGTTCTCTCCCGGGTGGGTTTCTTTGGGAATGGCGATGCGCATAGCGGTGTGTACCCCCGTACCTGTTGTATGTTTTGACTGCCAGCATCTCAGGCAGCGGCCGACTTTAGCACAGCTGCCACCTTGCTGGAACAATGACCGTTATTCACCTGCTGAATATTATCTGGCTGGCCACGACGTACAGGGCTGCGACTACTGACTGTACCAGGCCGATGATTTAGGGCATTCTGGCAAACCTAAGCGCCATGTAGATAATAAGAGCATCCGGACTTGAACAGCACCCAGCACCAAAGCCCGAAACTGACCCTGGGACTGGCCCTGACCCCGATCATCTTTTTGATCTCCTTACTGGCCTGTTCCGTTTACCTGTTCGGGGCCGACTCATCCTACGGCGCCAACCAGATCGCCCTGGTACTGGCCACCTGCGTCGCCGCCCTGGTAGGCCGCCGCGTTGGCATCCCCTGGTTAACCGCGCAGGAGGGTATTATCGACGGTATCCGCGTGGGGTTGGGGCCAACCCTGATACTGCTTGCGGTAGGCATGCTGATCGGCACCTGGATTCTGTGTGGCACAGTGCCCGCCATGATCTACTACGGGGTACAGGTGCTCAACCCCGGCATTTTCTACGCCGCCAGTGCGGCCATCTGCGCCATCGTCGCCATCAGTATCGGCAGCTCCTGGACAGTCGCCGGCACCCTGGGCATCGGCCTGATGGGTATCTCCGGCAGCTTCGACCTGTCCCCGGCCATCACCGCCGGCGCGATCATCTCCGGGGCCTATTTCGGTGACAAGTTATCCCCCATGTCCGACACCACCAACCTGGCCTCAGCAGCCACCGGCGTGGACCTGTTCGACCACATTCGCCATATGCTGTGGACCACGATACCGAGCTTCGCCATCGCCCTGGTCATTTTCGCATTTATCGGTAGTTCCGATGGCACCACACCCCAGGAAATTGAGGCCTTGCAGCAATCCCTCACCACCGAGTTCAATATCGGTCCACACCTGCTCCTGCCTCTGGGGCTGATGCTGGTTTTGGTCTACAAGCGGTTTCCGGCGTATCCCTCCATCGTCATCAGCGCCCTCACCGGCGCCGTGTTCGCCCTGCTGTTCCAGCCCGAGAGCGTGATCAAACTGGCCGGTGGCGGCGAGGGGATGAACAGCTTTTTCGCCCTGTTCAAGGGTATATGGATCAGCCTGTTCGACGGCTATTCCTCAGACAGCGGCAACGACTTCCTCGATGCACTGCTCAGCAAGGGCGGCATGAGCAGCATGCTGAATACGGTCTGGCTGATTATCTGCGCCCTGGGGCTGGGCGGCGTACTGGAGCGTACCGGCATCCTCTACTACATGCTGCAACTCGCCCTGAAAGGAGTGAAGAGCACCGGCTCCCTGATCACCACCACCGTGCTGACCTGCATTGCCACCAATGTGCTCGCCGCAGACCAGTTCATCGCCGTCGCCCTGCCCGGTCGTATGTATAAAGACGAGTTCGAGCGCCGCGGCCTGTCACGACTAAACCTGTCCCGCACCCTGGAAGACTCCGCCACCCTCACCTCCGCGCTGATTCCCTGGAACACCTGCGGCGCCTATATGTCCGCGACCCTGGGCGTCGCCACCATCAGCTATGCCCCATTCGCATTCTTCAACCTGTTCTGCCCAGTTATCGCTATTATCTACGGCTTCGCGAATGTCGCCTTGAAGCCCGTGGAGACCGAGGCAGACAGCACTCTCACCGGCCAGGCATGACGGACCTGGAGCAGTTCTGGGATCACCCCGATCCGCATATTCTGCGCACACAAGTCACCGCACAGGATATAGACGGCCTCAACCACACCAACAACGCGGTCTACGTGCAATGGTGTGAGCAGTCAGCCTGGTCCCACTCAACCGCTCTGGGGCTGGATCTGCAGCGCTATCGGGAACTGGATCGCGCCATGGCCGTCATCCACAGCGAGTACGACTACCTTGCAGCCTCCCGCGAGGGCGAGAACATCGCAGTCGGTACCTGGATCGTGAATTGGGACAGGAAACTGTCCATGACCAGGCATTTTCAGGTGATCCGCATCGATGACGGGGTCACCCTGCTGCGCGGAAATGTGCGCTTTGTGTGCATCGAATTGAGCACTGGCAAGCCACGACGGCTGCCGAAGGAGTTCATAAGCGGCTACGGGCCAGTAGTGTTAAGTGAACACAGTCAGATGGCAGGCGGGTAGCGAGGGGCCTCGCTAGCTCCGCTCCCAATCGAAGGCCAGAACTTCCCGGATATCGGATACCCCGGTCACCAACATCAACAGGCGATCAACCCCCAGCGCGACCCCGCTACAACTGGGTAAGCCGTGGGACATGGCCGCCAGCAAACGCTCATCCAGCGGCCGCTCAGACAGCCCGTGCTCCCGCCGCCGCAAATTATCCTGCTCAAACCGCCGCCGCTGTTCATCCGCATCAGTGAGTTCAAAATAACCGTTGGCTAACTCCATCCCGTCCACATACAGCTCAAAACGCTGCCCGACAATGACATCATCCGCCGGGACAAGACGGGACAGCGCCGCCTGGGAGGCCGGGTAATCATAGACAAAGCACATTCCCAGGGCGGCCAGTTGCGGTTCAATCAAGTGGCTCATCAGCAAATCCAGCCACAAATCCCGATCGCCAGACAGAGTACCGGGATCAAGGTGTTCGCGGGCTACAGCCTCCAATTGGTCAATAGAGGCCGTGAAAGGGTCTATCCCGAGAAATTCCAGGAACAGCTGGCGGTAACTGCGCTTGTGTAGCGGCCGCTCACCCAGGCACCGGCGCACCAGGTCAGTCACCTCATCCATTAGCTGGTGCTGCCCAAAACCCGGGCGATACCATTCCAGCAGGGTGAATTCCGGGTTGTGCCGGGCACCGGCTTCCCCGTCGCGAAAGGCTTTTCCAATCTGGAAGACAGGCTCGCCGTAGGCGGCCAGCAGGCGTTTCATTGCATATTCAGGGGATGTCTGCAGGTATCGCGGCCGGTGCAGGGAGGCACCCTGCTCAACCATCAATGGTTCTATCGCCGGATCGGTGACACCGCTGTCACACAACAAAGGCGTCTCGACTTCCAGGATGCCGCGCTCAGCGAAAAACTGTCGAAGCTCGCGCAGCAGGGCTGCCCGCGCCCGGATCTGTCCGATACCTGCGGCCGGCCGCCAGCTCACCAATACCCCTTCAAGGTGATATTGCCTATGTAGTCAGGACTTACTGGCGCGGCCCTGGTACTCGCCGGTGCGTGTATCAATCCGGATCACTTCACCCTGGCTGAGGAACAGCGGTACCTTTACCACGGCACCGGTACTCAGTTTGGCCGGTTTGGTACCGCCACTGGCAGTATCGCCCTTTAGGCCGGGATCGGTCTCAACGACTTCAAGTTCGACGAAATTGGGCGGCGCGACGGACAGTGGGGTGCCATTGTAGAGCGTGACCTCACACCGGTCCTGCTCTTTCAGCCACAAGCGCGCATCACCCACAGCCTTGGCGTCAGCCTCGTGCTGCTCGAAGGTGTCAGGCTCCATGAAATGCCAGTGTTCACCATCGGTATAGAGGTATTCCATGGTACGGTCCATAACGTCCGCCCCCTCCAGAGTCTCCCCGGATTTGAAGGTACGCTCCCACTGCCGCCCGGTCTTCAGATTACGTAATTTCACCCGGTTGAAAGCCTGGCCCTTGCCTGGCTTCACGAACTCGTTATCAAGAATGCTACAGGGATCGCCATCCAGCATGACTTTCAGGCCCGAGCGGAATTCGTTGGTGGAGTAGTTCGCCATGATGCTCTCGTTCTGTTACTTGAAAGGGCGCTAATGATACCTCAGTGCACCGACCAATGGCAGGTGCGGGATTATTGCAGTGGCGACCCGTATTGTATTTAGGATACTCTATCTGTAAGAGGTTCCTAAACAGCAATAAGATCACGAGCCTGGAACATATGCTTAGCAATGCACCGATCAAACTAAAAATACCCCGCCAGGATCTGCAGGATTTTTCCCTGTTCCAGCTGAACGCCGATGCAGCACATACCTGGGCCCAGAGTCTGCCCGTCACCAATACGCGCTCAGTGGCACAACAGCTGCGTCAGGCCATAAACGACCTCAACCATGTAAAGCTCGCACCCGAGGTTCGCTACGAAATCATGGAAGCATTGCAGCCCAGCCTGGACGTGGCACTGCTCAATCTGACCAAACGATTTCTCAATCAGCCTCTGGTCATGCCGGAGGAGCCACAACAGATGGCAGAACTTGCGGACAGTCTGTACAGCATGGTGACCACCGCCTATTCCATTGTCGCCATTCAGGCTATCCAGCAGCACGACTCTATTCGCGGTATCAATCCGGCGCGCCTGGCCTGCGAGGCCATCCAGCGAGCTCTGGCATATGCCGGACGCAAAGCCCTGCAGACCTTCCAGCTATTCCACTCTATAGAGCTGCATGGCTGGCTGACACTGCATCAACTTTATGCACTTGCCGATAGCCAGCAACTGGTCGACCTTCCCGTCGCCAATCCGCTGTCCGGCGGTGACACTATCAAAGCGACATACCTGCAAGCCCTTCTACTGGGTTGTTGCAAGCCCAACCAATTGAGCCAGGGCGATATGGCGGCATTGTACCGGGGGCTGAAGGAGTGGAGTACGCTGGCTGTCGTGGCAGCCCCCGAAAGCGGCAGTGGCTTGTTTCTGGTCGACCTGGACAGCGATCAACCCCCGCTTTACAGCTCACTCTTTACGGAAACACTGGGCCCCCAGTTTCGCTATATCGACACCGCGCCACTGGTTGAGCAACTGGAAAAAATTAAGCTCAATGATGGCGAGCGCGGAGTCAGCTTCGACAAAGACACCCATATACCCGCCAACATGCTGGCTCACCTGATCGAGTCGCTGGGCAGCATGAGCCTGCGCAATTTCAACCGGGCCAACTCAAACGCGCCACTGTGGGTTAGTATCGGGCTGAGCAGCAGTCACTACCATGTAGCCGGAGAACAGCTTTTCGAGCAATTATTGTACGGTGATGATTACATACCACCAGCCTCAGAGCGGGTGCCAACCAATCCGTTTCTACTTCCCCAGGAAAAAGGCGACCTGTGGCAGCAGGCGAACCCTGAGGAAGATTATTCCAGGGACGGGGAGGCCGCCGAAGAGAAGATTGTAGAAGAAATAGAGCACCGGGTTGAACTGGATGAAAACACCCGGTCAGAGTTGTTATTCGATGAGGATAAGCAGCTGCCACCGAAGGTGCGCTATCCCATCTACAATGTACAACTGGCCAACGCCAGCCCCGGCGGCTACTGCCTCGAGTGGATGTCCGAGTTACCCGGCGATATCAGGGCGGGTGACATCGTCAGCCTGAAAGAAGAACACAACAGGGATTGGGTCATCGCCGTCATCCGTTGGGTGAGTCAACTGGAAAATGCCAGGACCCTGATCGGCCTGGAGCTCCTGAGCCCCAGGGCAATGCCCTACGGCGCCCTCATTCACCAGAAAACCGGGGAAAAGAGTGCCCCTATGCGGGTACTGCTACTGCCCGAGATTAAACTGGTGGGACAGCCGCACACCCTGATTACTCCCCGGGCAGGTTTCAGGGAGCGCCAGAAAATCTCCCTGATCAGGGCCGGGGAGGAGTACGCCATACAGCTGTTGCGGCAGATAGCCGCGACCGGCAGTTTTTCCCAGTTCGATTTTCGCTATATCAAGGAGCTGGGAGACGTATTGGCGGAAGACAAAGCCGGGCATCTGGGGTCGTACGACTCCCTATGGAGCAACATCTAGATTGAAAAAGCCTCAGCCGGCACGATACGGCGTTAAAAATGACCTCAAAATGCTCATGTACTGTCGTGTACACTCCGCTTTTTCGCCCATTTTCGCCTCGCCTAAAAGCGCCTACTGTTGGTGTCTCGCACTCGCCTGAGGCTTTTTCAATAAACCGCTAAGTGGTTCAGGTCCGGTTCTGGTCCTTGTCGGAAAAACCAAGCAGATAGAGGATGGCATCCAGGCCCAGGGTGGAAATCGACTGTTCCGCTGACTTTTTCACCAGGGGCTTTGCCCTGAAAGCGATGCCCAGGCCCGCAATACTCAGCATTGGCAAGTCATTGGCCCCGTCGCCCACAGCGATCACCTGCTGCAAATCTATGCCCTCTTCCCGCGCCAACTGGCGCAGCAGCTCCGCCTTGCGGGCACCGTCAACAATAGCCCCCTTGATATTGCCCGTCACCACCCCATTGACGATATCCAGCTCATTGGCGTAGACGTAATCCATACCCAGCCTGGCTTGCAGGTATCGCGCAAAATAGGTAAAGCCCCCGGAGAGTATCGCCGTCTTGTAGCCCAGGGTTCGCAGGGTAGAAATCAAGTGCTCTGCACCCTCGGTGATTTTCAACTCCCCAGCAACCCGCTGCAACGCTTCCTCGTCCAAACCCTTGAGCAGCGCCACCCGCGCACGGAAACTCTCGCTGAAATCGATTTCACCGCGCATGGCGCGCTCGGTGATCGCGCTCACCTGCTCGCCGACTCCCGCCAGTGTGGCTAATTCGTCAATAACTTCGGCCTCGATCAGGGTTGAGTCCATATCGAAGGCCACCAGGCGCCGGTTGCGCCGGTACATATTGTCCTGCTGGAACGCCAGATCGACTTCCAGGGCGCCGGCGACCTCCAGCAAATCCCTGCGAAAAGCGGCCGAGTCCTGCAGTGGGCCACGCACAGAAAACTCTACGCAGGCCTTACTGAGAGCAGGCAGCTCGCCCAGGGGGATGCGCCCCGACAGCCGATTGATACTGTCAATATTGAGTCCGTGGCTGGATACCACCGCGGTAACCCGCGCGAGTTGATCGGCGGTGATTTTACGCGCCAGCAGAGTGATGATATACCGCGCCCGACCCTGGCCTTCCAACCAGTGGCCATAACTGTCGGGGGTAACCGGGTTGATACGAACCCGCATGCCTCGTTGCTGGGCGTAAGATCTCACCGCGTCGGAAACCAAAGCCTGACCACTATCCCCCGGCACCTCCACCAGCACCCCCATGGACAAAGTGGCATGTATCACCGCCTGGCCGATATCCAGGATATTGACCGAGTGCTCCGCCAGGATCGCCGTGATTCCCGCAGTCAGCCCGGGCTGGTCTTCGCCGGAAATAGTAATCAGCAATATGTCGTTCACGGAGCGGATCCCGAATTCATCGAATCAGCTATTTTACCCGCTCATAACCAGAGCTGGGAAGCAGGCTTTCGGCTTCGGTACTGGTCTTTGACAGGAATTTTTGTTCGCCGCCCAAAACAAAGGGGTCATTTGCCCGCGGGAGTGGTTTATACTGCCCCCGTCGCAACACGGTAAGTCATCCACCCCGCGTGAAAAGCCACTTTGAAAACACTGGCCTTGGCCAACAGCTGGCGCTTGTCACAGCGGGTCTGTGCCTGCTGGTCAGCCTGGCCCTGGTAACATTGGGCGCGATCTCCAGTCGCCATATGCAGCTGCAACAACAGGAAGAATACGGCACGGCACTCGCTCACCAGCTCGCCCGGCGTATCAGTACTGCACTTGAAAGTGGCGATCTGCTGAGTGTGTCAGCCTCCCTGCAGCGTTTTGTTGCAACTTCCTCTGCCGAGCAGGTCGCTATTTTCGACGTTGAAGGCAAAGCTCTGGGCCAGGCGGGCGAGATCACAGGCCAATACCTGAACCAGTATCGCGCACCAGTACGTATCGAGTCGGATATTGCGGGACAGGTAGTGATCACCATCAGCACCGACAAAGCCCGGGCCGCACATTTACGTTTTATCCTGAGTCTGCTGGGCCTGGCGGTACTGCTGAGTCTCGCCGTGTACGGCGGCAGCCGTCGTCTCGGTCAGCGCCTGGGCAATCGCCTGACTGGCATGGCCGGCGTGATCTCGCTGGATGAAGAGGAACCAAAAAACGGACCCGGCAACGAAGTGGCTTTACTGGCCAAAAAAATCGACGCCCTGCCCATGGACCTACTGCGCACCCGCAGTGATGTCAGCCCCCAGGACGAGAACTACCGCACAACTGCAGTGCTGTACCTGCACCTCACCAGTCTCATGGATTATGTGGACACCCTGGACGACCACTCCCTGCACCGCTATACGAATCGCCTGCACCAGGTGATCTACGCCGCTGCGGGATTTTACGCCGGGGATTTACAGGTCTCCCGACAATTCGGCCTGGCAATTTATTTCAGTGGTCATAACAGCGCTGGCAGCGCCGCATTCCGGGCCGCATCCTGCGCCTGGTTAGTGCAGGCTGTGAGTCACGAACTGGAACAGCAAATGCCTCTGTCAATGTCCATCGCCATGGCGATAACCCAGAGCGAGTTGGGCGTGGGGGATGGCAACGACATCTATCCCGGGCTCTATATGCAGCACACCCTGGACGAGTTGCAGACCGTCTGCGCCAGTAAGCCTCCCAAAATCCTGTTATCTCCCGGCGCCTGTGAAGACGTGGATATTTCGGGCCGCTTGCAAACGCAGCTGACCGAAGTCCGGGACTACGCCATGATCGAGGAATTTGCCGGCCCCTACCAGGATCTGCTGGAACGGCAATTGCGACTTATCCTGAAGAGACTAGCCGACCCAACCAGAGGCTAGCTATTCCACCAGCATACTGTCTACCTTCTGAAACCCCCGGGGCAACTTGTTGCCGCGGCGACCTCGCTCTCCCAGGTAGTGCTCCAGTTCGGAGAACTTCAGGTTGAGGTGACGCTTGCCCGCATAGACCACCAGACTATCGGTCTCGGTCAGTACCTGCACCGCCACCACAAACTCTTCGCGGCTCTGTACCCGGGCACCCGCAATACCGATAATTTTGTTGCCCTTACCCCGCGACAACTGCGGCAGGTCGGCCAGCGGGAACACCAGTAACCGCCCCTCGTTGGATACAACCGCAACCCAGGAACCCTCCACCGTGGTTATAACAGCCGGTTGCAGCACCTGCCCCCCCTTGGGCAGGCTGATCGCCGCTTTACCCGCGCGGTTCTTGGTTTGCAGAGCACCCAATTTGGCCACGAAACCATAGCCGGCGTCACTGGCCAACAAATAAAGCTGATCTTGCTCGCCCATCATCATGCCTTCGAAGGTAGCGCCGGAAGGCGGGTTGATACGCCCGGTCACCGGCTCGCCCTGACCCCGCGCAGATGGCAGGTTGTGCGAGGAGAGCGTATAGGCTCGCCCCGTTGAATCCAGTATTACCGTGGGTTGGTTGCTGCGCCCGCGCACAGCCATTTTGAAACCGTCTCCAGACTTGTAACTGAGACTGTTCGGCTCCATATCGTGACCCTTGGCCGCGCGAATCCAGCCCTTTTCCGACATAACGACGGTGATTGGGTCAGCGCTCATCAACTCCAGTTCACTGAATGCCTTGGCCTCATCCCGCAGCACCAGTGGCGAACGGCGGTCGTCACCAAATTTTTCAGCCACCGCCAACAACTCTTTCTTGATCAGGGTCTTGATCCGCGCGGCGCTGCCCAGGGTTTTTTGCAGCTGATCGCGCTCCTGTGCCAGTTCATCCTGCTCGCCGCGGATGTTCATCTCTTCGAGTTTAGCCAGATTGCGCAGCTTCAGATCGAGGACGGCTTCCGCCTGGATATCGGTAATCCCGAAGCGCGCCATCAGGGCCGGTTTTGGTTTGTCCTCGGTGCGGATTATATGGATCACTTCATCGATGTTGAGGAAGGCCACCAGGTAGCCGTCGAGGATGTGCAAGCGCTTGAGCACACGCTCCAACCGGTACTCCAGTCGCCGCCGCACTGTTTCAGTACGAAATTTCAACCACTCCTTGAGGATACGAACCAGGCCCTTGACCCCCGTGGCGCCCTGCGCATGCGTGCGGTCTGGGAGAAGGAGGGCGGTGATGTGGTGATCAACGCCCTGCCACATCAGGTGTCTGGCTCCAAGGTGCTGGAGCAGATTGCGCAGCAGATGCAGGCCAAGAAATTACCCATGGTGGCGGATCTGCGGGATGAGTCGGATCACGAAAATCCCACCCGTCTGGTGA